>SAMEA3663162__coassemble_65_pt1 | contig 27086 bp, 15 predicted proteins | sample SAMEA3663162__metabat2_high_PE_021 | metagenome-assembled genome bin SAMEA3663162 (sample SAMEA3663162) | pig gut metagenome | biome: pig gut; feature: pig-associated habitat; material: faeces | place: Denmark | collected 2012
GGCACACGCACCTGAAACGTGCGCGTCTACCAATTCCGCCACCTGGGCTTTAAATCGCTAAGACCTATCCTAACGCTCTTTTCTGTTCAATAAATGAGCGGAAAACGGGACTCGGACCCGCGACCCCAACCTTGGCAAGGTTGTGCTCTACCAACTGAGCTATTTCCGCTTATTTCCTCTCTCAAGGAGCATCTCTCTCGATTGCGGATGCAAAGGTACGCTATTTTTCTGAATTACCAAAATTTTCTCGCATTTTTTTCTAAAAAAAGTATCAATCCATGCGATTTCGATAGTCTTCATAGCCAAAATGGCGCAATATTTCCAATTTCCCGTCCATATGGAGCATTCCAATGGACGGGTGAGAAATACCATTAAACATGTTTGTCTTGACCGTTGTATAATGAATCATATCCTCAAAAATAATCTCCTGACCGATCACCAATGGATTTTTAAAGCGCCAAGACCCCATAAAATCTCCAGACAGGCAACTATTACCACCCAATCTATAGGTATTTTCTTTCGTTGCCTCCTCCAAATCGACCAATTCTGCCCCACGCACCTCTGGATGATATGGCATTTCAAGACAATCGGGCATGTGGCATGTGAAGCTGACATCAAGGATGGCAGTCTTGATTCCTCGATCATTCACAATATCCACAACATGGGCCACAAGCGGTCCAGTCTGCCAGGCAAAGGCGCTTCCTGGTTCAAATATCACCTTCAGATGGGGATAACGCTGGTGGAAACCTTTCATTATACGTTCCAACAACTCTATATCGTAACCTTTGCGAGTCACCAAATGGCCTCCTCCGAAATTGATCCATTTTATCTGCGAGAACCAAGGAGAGAATTTTTCTTCTATATGCCGTAGTGTCCGTTCAAACACATCTGCCCCACTCTCACAATGGCAATGGCAATGGAATCCGTCAATATCCGACGGCAGTTCTTTCGGCAACTTATCTGCCGTAATACCAAAGCGTGTACCTGGAGCGCAGGGATTATAGAGCATGGTACCCACTTCCGAATATTCAGGATTGACACGCAATCCTATCGAACATGATGATGCACGATGGTGAAAGCGCTCGTATTGCGACAACGAATTAAACGTGATATGCGATGAGCAAGCTACAATATCATCAAACTCTCCATCTGTATAAGCTGGCGAAAAGGTATGGGCTTTCTTTCCAAACTCATGATAAGCGAGCATAGCCTCAGACAGCGAACTAGCGGTAGTAGATTGAATATACTCCCGAAAAATAGGAAATGTTTTCCATAATGCGAATGCCTTGAAGGCAAGAATAAACTCCGAACCGGTTCGTTCAGCCACGTCTTTTATCAAAGCGAGATTACGTCGCAATTTCGCCTCCTCTATAATATATATAGGTGTACTATTTTCCATTTTTTTGATATAAATCTTGATTTCGACTGCAAAGTTAGCTTTTTATTGTCATTAAATTGCATTATTCCATATAAAATGATTACTTTTGCATTTGATTCTAGATTATTGCAATGAAACTCATAGTAATGACCAAGCCCACGTATTTCGTGGAAGAAGACAAAATATTGGCAACACTTTTCGACGAGGGACTCGACTGCCTGCATTTATGCAAGCCTGGTTCTTCGCCAATGTATGCTGAGCGCCTGCTGACTCTACTGCCTGAAGACTACTGTTCAAAGATTGTAGTACATGACCACTTCTACCTCAAGGAGGAATACAATCTGAGAGGCATCCATATTGACGAGGCAGGACAACCAGCCCCGCAAGGCTATCGTGGACGCCTGAGTCGCACCTGTCAGAAGCTCGACGAGCTCAAAGTGACTAAACGCAACGCAGACTACGTGTTTCTCAAACACATCTTCGACAGTCAGACGGGTAATGAGAAAGCCTCATTTACTCCCAACGAACTGGAACAGGCTTCTAAGTTGGGACTTATCGACCGGCACGTGTATGCATTAGGAGGCATGAACATAGACAATATTCGCATGGCCAAAGAACTCGGCTTTGGCGGAGTTGTCATTTGTGGTGACCTGTGGAACCGCTTCAACATCCATCAGGGATTAGACTACAAAGAACTTATTGCCCACTTCGAAAAGCTCAGAAAGGCCATTGGATAGAAAAAGAAACAACTAACAACAATATTTACTACAAAATGAGAGAATCGAACTCTTACATGGTATTTTCAGGCACTGCCACAAAGTATCTGGCAGAGAAAATCTGCCTTAGTTTAGGATGTCCGCTCGGTGAACTGCAAATCACAAAGTTCTCCGACGGCGAGTTTGCTGTCTCTTTCGAGGAGTCTATTCGCGGTCGCGATATCTTCCTCGTACAGAGCACATTCCCCAATAGTGACAACCTGATGGAGCTGTTGCTGATGATCGATGCTGCCAAGCGCGCCTCTGCACGCACCATCAATGCCGTTATCCCCTATTTCGGATGGGCACGTCAGGATCGCAAAGACAAGCCCCGTGTCAGCATTGGTGCCAAACTGGTAGCCGACTTGCTTTCCGTAGCCGGTGTTGATCGTGTCATCACCATGGACTTGCATGCCGACCAGATACAAGGTTTCTTTGATGTTCCCGTTGACCACCTCTATGCTTCCGGCGTCATCCTCCCCTATCTTCAGAGTCTCAATCTAGACGACCTCGTTATTGCATCACCTGATGTCGGCGGTTCTAAGCGCGCCAACACCTATGCTAAATATCTGGGTTGCCCGCTGGTTCTCTGCAACAAGACCCGCGCTCGCGCCAACGTTGTAGCCACCATGCAGATTATCGGTGACGTCAAAGACAAGAATGTGGTGATTATCGACGACATGGTCGATACAGCTGGAACCATCACCAAGGCTGCCGACATCATGAAAGAAGCAGGTGCTAAGACTGTTCGCGCATGTGCATCCCATTGTGTGATGAGTGGCCCTGCAAGCGAACGCGTACAAGAATCGGCCCTTGAGGAAATTGTCTTCACAGACTCTATCCCCTACACACAACGCTGTGCTAAGGTGAAGCAGCTCTCTGTGGCAGATATGTTTGCAGAAACCATCCGCCGCGTGCTCAACAACGAGAGTATCTCAAGTCAATACCTTGTATAACATCCATCCTTCAGATGAACATCAAGACATTATTTATAGTGACAGCAGCAGGCATTACGCTTGCTGCTTGTCATTCAAACACGTACCATATCAAAGGTTCTGCCGAAAACATGCAAGACGGAGACACACTCTTTCTCACGACCGACATGGTAACCGGCATTCCCTGCGACACCTTAGTAGTAAAAAACGGAAAGTTCAGTCTTTCGGGAAGTGCAGATTCTACATGCTTCTGCATGCTTTATAGTGCGAAAGCCCACCAGATCAACGCCACATTCTTCAGGGAGAATGGCAATATCGACATCCGGCTTTCCGCAGAACCTTCCGCATCAAGGGTTGGCGGTACGCCTTGCAACAACGAGTGGCAACGTCTCAACGACTCGTTGATGGTTGTAGGCAAAGCCATCAATCTTATTGCAGAACGCATCTATGCCCATCCCGTCAGTCCGGCAGAACGAGAAAAGGGTATGAAGGAAATAGAAGAACTCAACAAACAGTTCAGCAACAAGGTAGAAGTTGCCGCCGAACGCAATATCGACAACGAATTCGGCTATTTTCTCATCCTCAACTTTTCCAAGGATATATTCTCTGCCACAACGACCAAGCATCTCATCAGTCAGATGCCGAAGGAATTGCGTCAGCGTACCGCCATCCAGCAAATGGAACAGGAATTGGCCAAGCAAGCCAATACAGCGGAAGGATCCGTCATGCCCGACTTCACGCTTCCTGATGCAGAGGGTAATCCTGTGAGCGCTTTGGCAGAGATAAAGAAGCACAAATTGACCGTTATAGATTTCTGGGCATCTTGGTGTGGCCCATGCCGTAGAGAAATGCCTTCCGTGATTTCCCTCTACGAGAGTTACAAGGATAAGGGTCTGGGCATTCTCGGTGTTTCTCTTGACAACAACAAAGACGCTTGGACAAATGCCATCAAGCAATGGGGAACGAGTTGGACACAGGTTAGCGACCTGAAAGGCTGGGAATCGTCTGCTGCTACATTATTTAATGTAAAAAGCATCCCTTGTACCGTTATTGTAGATCAAGAAGGCAAAATCCTGCGTCGCGATCTCCGCGATGAACAACTCAGAAACTTTGTTGCTGATTACCTGAAATAACAATCGCAACATCCACCTTTAACCCCCAATCGGTCATCAGACGGATTGGGGGTTTATCATCAAGGCGGTTGTATAGAAAAGAAAGAGAGTGGCTGTTCTTCCACACGAGGAAGACAAGCCACTCTCCTTATCTCATCTGAATGTCCAACAGATTACTGGTTGTTGGGCAGTTCAAGCCATTTCACGTAGCAGAAGTCCTGACGGTGAGGCAGGTTCTTGTTCTTCGGATACATGCGGACAGCTGATTTATAGGTACCGGCCTGCTGAGGAGTCAGCTCAACTTCGAAGGTATAGTTGTTACCCTCATGACCAACCATCTTCAGAGGCTCTACATTGAAGATACGCTCCTGTCCTTCCTTGTTAACATAGAGATTCACCTTCTCCAATCCTACTGCATCTTCAAGACCTTGCTCGTTGATGACGTAAGTCAGCTTGTACTTACCACCGGTTTCAGCACCACTTGCAGGGAAGTCCCATGATGCAGAAACGACGTTGATGGCATCCCAACGCTCAGCAACAACTTCCTTCCACTGTGCAATTTCCTTAGCCAGACGGCAGTTGTCCTTGCTGATTTCCTTGAAGCGTTTAGCCTCTTTGGTGTAGAACTTGTCATAGTAGTCGTCGAGCTGACGCTTCATGGTATAGTGAGGAGCGATCTGAGCGATAGAGTTCTTGATAACCTTGATCCATCCCTCGCTGAAGCCCTTCTTGTTCTTCTTATAGTAAAGAGGAATAATCTCGTTTTCGAGTAGCGAGTAGATTGTAGCCGCATCGAGCTGGTCCTGATGACCCTGGTTCTGATAGGTACGCTTTTCGGTAAGTGCCCATCCTGCACCTTCACGATAGCCTTCAAGCCACCATCCATCAAGTACAGAGAGGTTGACAACGCCATTCATCTCAGCCTTTTCACCAGATGTACCAGAAGCCTCAAGCGGACGAGTTGGAGTATTCATCCAAATATCAACACCGCTGACAAGGCGACGAGCCAAGAGGAAGTCGTAGTCCTCAAGGAAGATGATCTTACCGAGGAACTCAGGACGCTGGCTAATCTCATAAATCTTCTTGATGAGTCCCTGTCCTGCGCCATCTGCGGGGTGAGCCTTACCGGCGAAGAGGAACTGTACGGGATGCTCTGGGTCGTTGACGATCTTGGCCAGACGGTCGAGGTCGGTAAACAACAGGTGAGCGCGCTTATAGGTAGCGAAGCGACGGCAGAAACCGATAATCAACGCATTAGGATTGATGCGCTCAAGCAGGTTGAGCACGCGTGAGGGATCACCCTGATTGCGCAACCATGTGTCACGGAACTGTTCGCGGATATATGACACCAATTTGTTTTTCAGCGCCATACGAGTTTCCCAGATTTCTTCATCGGGCACATTATAGATAGCCTCCCAGATGCTCTGGTTCGACTGATCGTACATGTGGTTCTCGTTGAAATACTTGCCATAAACCTTACGCCATTCTGTAGCACACCATGTTGGGAAGTGTACACCGTTGGTAACATATCCCACGTGGTTTTCCTCTGGATAGTATCCGTTCCAGATAGGAGCAAACATCTGCTGGCTAACCCATCCGTGGAGTTTAGATACACCGTTTACTTCCTGACAAGTGTTGCAAGCGAAGGTTGACATGCAGAAGCGCTCGTTATGGTCTTCTGGGTTGATACGTCCCATACCGATGAACTCATCCCAAGAGATACCGAGTTTTGCAGGATAGCCTCCCATATACTTACCGAAGAGTCCTTCGTCGAAGTAGTCGTGACCAGCAGGTACTGGAGTGTGAACGGTATAGAGTGAAGAAGCGCGAACGAGTTCGAGTGCTTCGTTGAAGGTCATTCCACCATCGATATAGTCACAGAGGCGCTGCAGGTTGCAAAGTGCTGCATGGCCTTCGTTGCAATGGTAAACATCCTTCTTAATGCCGAGTTTCTTCAGCAGCAGCATACCACCGATACCGAGCAGAATTTCCTGCTTCAGGCGGTTTTCCCAGTCGCCACCATAGAGTGAGTGAGTGATTGGTCTGTCGAATTCTGAGTTCAGTTCGTTGTCTGTGTCGAGCAGATAGAGCTTTACACGACCCACATTCACACGCCAAACATAAGCATGAACCTGATAGTTGGTGTAAGGAACATCTATTACGAGAGGATTGCCGTTCTCGTCGAGTTCGCGCTCGATGGGGAGTGAACCGAAGTTCTGAGACTCATAGTTGGCAATCTGCTGTCCGTCCATAGAAAGACTCTGTGTGAAATAGCCGAAACGATAGAGGAAACCCACGGCACACATATCAACATTAGAGTCAGAAGCCTCTTTCACATAGTCACCAGCCAACATACCGAGACCGCCTGAGTAGATTTTCAGGGCAGAATGGATACCATACTCCATGCAGAAATAAGCTACAGAAGGACGGGTTTGGTCGGGCTTAACATCCATATATTCACGGAAGAGTGCATAAACACTCTGGATGCGCTTCATCAGAGCCTTGTCCTTGAGGATTTCCTCTTTACGGGTAAAGCTCAGACGCTCAAGAAGCATTACGGGATTGTGCTTGGCATCATGATAAAGCTCAGGGTCAAGGTCACGGAACAAGTCGCGTGCCTCATAGTTCCACACCCACCACATGTTGTGGGCAATCTCATTCAAACATTTCAACTGCTCAGGAAGGGTCGATTTTACAGTCAATTCCTTCCACTGAGGAGCATTTGCGTAATCTGCTTTGATTTTCATACTTTTCTATATATATACGTTGATACTCTATTTATTATTTGTTCATACGGTTCTGAGCCTTACGCAAAGCGATGTCGTAAGCCTCATAATAGTATTCGATAAACTCGCTCCAAAGTGCTTTTTTCGAAAGTGCATCGGCTTTGCGTCGGCAACTTTCAACATCATTTTTCGGCATAGCCGAATATTTCGCCACCGTATCCTTGATGGCATCTGCTACTTCAGAATAATTATAATCTGTGCGATGAATGACCTTCACGCCATCCTCTATCTCACCTGCATGACCGAACACGCCGTTAGCCCAAAGTCCGAAGCCTGCCAGATCTGTTGTGATACAAGGCACTTTGAAGGCAACGGCCTCCAGCGGAGTATATCCCCATGGCTCGTAATACGATGGATAAATGCACAGGTCATTACCCAATACCACATCATAATATGACATATTGACTATTCCGTCACGTCCATCGAGATAGCAGGGCAGGAAGATGACCTTCACCTTATCGTCCTTACGGTTGTGCATATCGTAGTATTTCATCATGCCCAACACGTTATCGTGACTCATATTATGCAGCCAATGGGTCAGCTGTGGAACATCCAATGGTGTTTCATACTTTTCGTTCTTCGCCAAACGTTCCTGCAAATCCTTACGTGGCTCGCCTACCCATCCCGGCACTTCAATAAATGCCAAGACCTTTTTCTTCAGTTCTCTGTCGCGAAGCAGACGATTCATGGCCTCCACAAACACGTCAATACCCTTATTACGGAATTCGTAACGTCCTGATGTTGAAACGATAAGTGTATCGTCGTCGAGCGATTCGCCCAATAAGGCATTAGCCACATCAAGAAGGCGCTTGCGAGCTGCCTTGCGCTTTTTGGTGAATGTGGCGGCTTTAGGCACGAAACTGTTGTCGAAACCATTTGGCAATACCACATCAACGGGCTTGTCAAGGAGTTCACGACATTCATTGGCGGTAATATCACTTACCGTAGTAAAACAATCTACATAATGAGCAGTTTGCTTCTCAATGGAGTGCTTGCTCTGCATATTAAGCTCTTCTGCCATCTGGTCGCCATTATAGGCAAAGAGATAGTCATAGAGTGGCTTCTGGTTGCCTGCGATTGAACGACCGATACTGGTGGCGTGAGTGGTGAAAACGGTACCGATCTGCGGCAACACATTATTTATATATAATGCTCCGAGTCCACACATCCATTCGTTGGCATGGTAAATCACATGTTTTCCCTCAACTTCCTTGCCCAGCCAACGGTAGATGCTTTCTACCACGAGTGCTGCGGCATAAGAAAACATAGATGCTTCATCATAATCGCCATAGGCATGAAGCGAATCCACCTGATAGTGTTCCCACAACCAGCCATAGATTTCATTTTTCTTCTCAAAAAAAGGTTGGAAATCCACCAAAATAGCAATAGGTTTTCCAGGAACAGCCCAACGGCCTACCTTTACTTTCAGCCCCTCTTCTTTCGCCTGCCATTGCCATTCTGCCAATAGCGACTTTTCCTCTTGAAAATAAGGACTCTCGTTATCATGCCACACATCTGGACCGATGAAGATAATCCGGTCGCACATGGCATCTTGAAGTGTTTTAGCTCGGCTGGAAAGCACGGTATATATACCTCCTACTTTATTACAAACTTCCCAGCTCGATTCAAAGACATAATCTGGCTTAATCAATTCTTTTCCCATATATACATGTATAACGGCCACAAAGTTACTTAAAAATATTAAAATCATGCGAGTTTAGGCAATTATTTTTCACCAAAAAACACATTTATTGATATAGATTTACTATCTTTGCGGCAAATTAATACGTAGATGAAAAGAAAACTATTCATAATAATATTTACAGCCATTTTCGCAACAGTCGGTGCCCAACAGTCACAGGGCACTTTCAGTGGATATCTCACCAATGAGGAATACGACGTTTATCTGCGAATCGATTTTCAAAACCAGAATGTCATCATCCCCGGACAAGAGATCTATGGTGAACTTCCTGGCTATCTCGGAAAGAAACACAATTCTTTCTGCTGGCCGATCACATCGGTCAAGAAAAAAGGAAGCCGAGAGATTGTCATGACGATGGTCAACGATTTTGGCAGCGAAGATCTCACCGCTACCCTCACCTTGCAAAACGACTCCACCTATCTGCTGAAACAAACAAGTGGCAGTACGCTGAAAATTCCCAAAAACGGGAAATGGCAGAAGTTGCCCAAAATGCTAATCTTCACAAAAGGACATTAAATTGCCTTTACCCCCCTTGATATATTTTCAAAAAATCGACCGTCTTAGTAAAAAAAACAACGCAAAACTATAGAAAGTTTATATTTTTTACGTATCTTTGCGGTTAAAAATAATATAGATTTTAAGAAAAGCTATGAATCTACTCAACTCTATCCTGAATTGGTACTTCAAAAAAGAAGCACTACCCTACTGGTGCATGTTCTTGATTGATACTGCTACTATTTTCTTCTCCGGTCTCTTTACCTATTGGATTTTCAACAAGACAGGAGCATTCATAGACCATCGGTTTGAACTGCTATATACCCTCTTGCTCTACGTACTTCTCACTTGCGTAGGCTTCAGAATATTTCACACCTATTCTGGAATTCTTCGCTACTCATCATTTGTCGATTTATGGCATGTGGCGATGAGTAATGCCGTCGGCTTGGCATTGTCGCTGATAGCCCATTTCACCATGGAGTATCTGCATGTTGACAAAATAGGCATACTCACATTGACCGAGACATGCACCATGTTCCTCATTGCCACATTAGCCATGTGGACCATTCGCGTGCTGGTAAAGATGCTATACGACGTAATATTGGCGGATAAGAAGGCTGTACGCGTACTCATCTATGGTGCAATGGAAGGAGCGGTGGGACTTGCCAAGTACATTCGTACCCAGCAACCTGCCAAGTTTGTGTTGATGGGATTCATTGCCCATGAAAAGAGCAACGAGAACCGACTTCACCATGTCCGACTGATGGGCAAGAAAGTATATAACACCCAAGACAATATTGCACATATCATCAAGAAATACGGCATCAAAGGTGTACTCATCTCCCCTACTCGCACTAAAGACTTCCAAAACGACCGTGAGATGCAGAACACGTTGATTTCCACCGGTGTCAAAATCTATATGACAATCAGCGCCCATGAGATGCAGGTTGAAAACGGGAAACTGACTGACAGCAGTCTTGCCGACATCAAACTGAAGGAAGTTAGCGTTGAAGACCTCCTGCCACGCGATGAGATACAGGTTGACATGAATAGCGTCGGGGCCCTGTTGAGAGGCAAGAAAGTGCTCATCACAGGATCTGCCGGTTCTATCGGATCGGAAATGGTTCGCCAGATTGCCATCTACAAGCCCGCAGAAATGATGCTCATCGACCAGGCTGAGACTCCACAACACGACATCAGACTGATGATGAGCAACGAATATCCTGACATCGTGGCACATACCGTAGTGACCTCTATCTGCAAAGAGAAACGCATGGAGGAGATTTTCAGCACATTCCAGCCTGATTACGTTTTCCATGCTGCTGCCTACAAACACGTGCCGATGATGGAAGACAACCCCAGCGAAAGCATTCAAAACAACGTATGGGGCACCAAAATCATTGCAGACCTCAGCGTGAAATACAATATCAAGAAGTTTGTGATGATCTCTACCGACAAAGCGGTCAATCCCACAAACGTAATGGGTTGTTCGAAGCGTATCTGCGAAATCTATGTGCAAAGCCTTGACAAGGCCATCAAAGACGGTAAAATCAAAGGCATCACGCAGTTTGTCACCACACGCTTCGGAAACGTGCTCGGTTCCAACGGATCTGTCATTCCGCTATTCCGTAAACAACTGGAGGCTGGCGGTCCATTGACCGTCACACACCCAAAGATCATCCGCTATTTCATGCTTATACCAGAGGCTTGCAAACTGGTGCTCGAAGCTGGAACACATGGTAAGGGTGGCGAGATATTCGTGTTCGACATGGGAGAACCTGTACTTATTGCCGACTTGGCAAAGCGCATGATACAGTTGAGCGGAGCCAAAAACGTAGAAATCAAATACACGGGACTCCGCGAAGGCGAGAAACTCTATGAGGAAGTGCTCAACGAGAAAGAAAACACCAAGCCTTCGTTCCACGAAAAAATACGTATTGCCGAGGTTCGTAGCTACGAATACGAAGAGGCACAGCAGAGCATTACCGAACTATACCAGATTTCCGCTGCTTACGACGACATGAACACCGTAAGGAAGATGAAGGAAATCGTACCGGAATACATCAGCAAACATTCACGCTACGAAGCTCTCGACCAAAAATAGCGCAACAAGCATTTACTCCATACTAAGAAGACCCTTCTATCATACGCAGGAAGGGGCTTCTTTTTGTTTTATCCCACCCTTTGCATACACCATGAATGGCTTTGGAGAGGAAGAAGTTATGGACCAGAAATTGGACATATCAGAAAAGGCAAATCTTCCAATATTCCAGTTCTTCCAAATTCCAATAAAGGGTATGAAAACGCAAACCCTCATTTTAGAGTCTTATAACTTATTAATAATTAAATAGTTATATATATAATAAGAGAAAAAAGCACCCTCGAAAAATTAATTGGAAGAACTGGAATTGGAAGATTTACGCAATCAAGAATCCATCTAAGAGCCATATTATCAATAATTTACGTAATAAGAGAATGCAGGAATATCCCAGCGCTACCAGCAAAATCAGCATTCCAAAGCCGCAAAATCCTGGTAAAAACCCCATTTTTGGGCTATTTTATTCATGAAATCCTCAAAAATCGAGTTCGCCCCCCTTGTTCCGATGATTTCCACCTTCCATGCAAAACACAGAAAACGCACTCATTCATGCGTTCTGGATACCATTGAAATGGATTTTGGGATGTACTGGACACATTTTATAACCCAGTCAGACTGCAAAAAATGGTGTTTTTTCAACTATAACTGAAACCATCTACTACGACTTTCAAACGCCTATTACGCCCAATCGCTCATTAGGATTTTGGAGAGAATGTGTAATCTGCGGATTTCCATCTCCTTGGTGTCAAAGCCGTATAAACAGGTTTCCGCCTTGTGAAACAAGGTTATTCATGGGCATGCAAACATTTCATAATAAAAATGTCCTCGAATCGCAAGAAACGTATAGAAACGTATGATTGGTTTGGGGGGATGTTGTATCTTTGCAACGTGGTTCAAGAGAGAATCACTTTCGCACAAAACATTCCGTCCGCACACAGACATGGCCAACTCCTCAGTAAGTCACAAGTGACTCCACACTAAGTCCCAATATTGAGCGGACAATGATGGGACAAAGTTGGGAGAAACAAGGAACAGAACAGGAGAATACCACGATGTGGGAATGTGTAGAACGTTTTCGATAAGCCAGATGAGCAGAGTTAACTTTCCGTTTAAGTGAGCGAAAAATCAAGCTCGCTTGAAGTTTTCCGAACGTGAGGAAAGTCAACGAAGTTAAGTTCACTTAAACTCTGCCATGGCTAGAAAAGGTGCCATGAAATGTAACCGAAAAAATATCACATCATGAAACAGCAAAACCCGAACAAATCCCGTTGACAACCCGAACACACAGGGAAGCAATAGTATGATTCGAAACTTGCAACGTTGCGTACGACAGCGCGCTATGCCTTACGAAGGAGGGAGTAAATGCCAATGCCCGATTGGAGTAAAACAGGCGGCTACTGTTGAGTCAGAGGCCTAAGTAGCTGAATCGCTTCTGCTACAGAGGGAACATTGGATATCAGCAATGAACGCTTGCCGTTGACATCGCGCAGTTGGCAGCGACGTGGATTGCCCACCGCAAAGTCTATAACACGCCCGAACGCTTCGCTTTGATAGTAGGGACTGTCGGCTTTGGAGACGAGATACATAGACATGCGGCCTTGTTTGAGAATGATTTTCTCGCAACCCAACAGGCAGGCGTAACGACGCAAAGTCACCACATGCATCAGTTCCTGAGCAGCAGGCGGTACAGGACCAAAGCGATCTTCCATTCGACGACGGTAGGCTTCGAGTTGCTCGTCGGTCTGGAGATTGTCCAGTTCGCGATAGAGCAGCATGCGCTCGCTGTCGGATGGCACATACTGGTCGGGGAAATAGAGTTCGAGGTCGCTCTCCAGGGTGCAGTCGGAAACGTACGGTCCGTCGGTATTGATGGGTGTAGAGGCTTCTGCGTCTGCGACTTCGGCAAAGGTGGGCTCCTCGTTTTTCAGTTCTGTCATGGCTTGGGTCAGAATCTTCTGATAGGTCTCATAACCCAGATCGGCAATGAATCCGCTTTGTTCGGCGCCCAGCAGGTTGCCGGCACCTCGGATGTCAAGGTCTTGCATGGCAATCTGTATGCCGCTGCCAAGGTCGCTGAAATTCTCCAATGCCTCTAATCGGCGGCGACTCTCCTGAGGAAGGTCGGCAAGGGGAGGTGCAAGCAGATAGCAGAACGCCTTGCGATTGCCGCGTCCTACACGGCCTCGCATCTGATGGAGATCTGACAAGCCGAAGTGGTTGGCACCATTGACGATGATGGTATTGGCATTGGGAATATCGATGCCGTTTTCAACAATGGTGGTTGAGAGGAGCACATCGTAGTCGTAGTTGGCAAAATCGAAGATGGCTTGTTCCAGTTCGTCGGGCTTCATCCTGCCGTGACCAATCACCACACGTGCATCAGGAATATAGGTGTGGATGAGGTCGGCAATGCGCTGTAGGTCGTTGATGCGCGGATTGACAAAATACACCTGACCGTTGCGCGACATCTCGAAATTGATGGCATCGGCAATGATTTCCGGTCCGAAGGTATGTATCTCGGTATGGATGGGATAGCGATTGGGTGGCGGGGTCTGGATGATGCTCAGGTCGCGGGCACCCAAAAGGGAGAACTGCAGTGTGCGCGGAATGGGTGTTGCTGTCATGGTCAACGTGTCGATATTGGTTTTCAACTGGCGCAATTTCTCCTTGGTGGATACTCCGAATTTCTGTTCTTCATCAATAATAAGGAGTCCAAGGTCATGAAACTTCACCGTCTTGCCGATGAGTTTGTGGGTGCCGATGATAATGTCTATCTTGCCTTCCTCCAAATCTTTCAGTATTGCCTTGGTCTGTTTGGCGGAACGGGCACGCGACAGATAATCCACACGGACTGGCAGATCCTTCAGACGGCCTTGGAAGGTCTGGAAATGTTGGTAAGCCAGTACGGTGGTAGGCACGAGTACAGCCACCTGCTTGGAGTCGCAGGCTGCCTTGAATGCAGCACGCACCGCCACCTCGGTCTTACCGAATCCCACGTCGCCACATACTAAACGGTCCATAGGACGTGCTTTTTCCATATCGGCCTTGATGTCGTTGGTGGCTTTCAACTGGTCGGGCGTATCTTCGTAGAGAAACGACGCTTCGAGTTCGTGTTGCATGAAACAGTCGGCGCTGAAGGCAAATCCCTGCTCGCGTCGTCGGCGGGCATAGAGACGGATGAGGTCGCGGGCAATATCCTTCAACTTATTTTTGGTGCGCTCTTTCAGTCGTTCCCACTGTCCTGTGCCTAATTGCGAGAGGCGTGGCGGTTCACCGTTGTCCTGTGCTTTGTATTTGCTGACCTTATAGAGTGAGTGGATGGAGACATAGATAGCCCCGCCGCCGTTGTAGATTATCTTAATCATCTCTTGGTAGCCGTTGCCTTGTGGCATGCGTACCAAACCACCGAATTTGCCGATGCCATGATCTACATGGACCACGAAATCGCCTACTTCAAACTGTTGAATCTCTTTCAACGTGAGCGAGACTTTGCCGCTGCGGGCCTTGTCGGAACGCAGACTGTATTTATGGAAACGGTCGAATATCTGGTGGTCGGTGAAGATGCAGAGTCGCAGGTCGTGGTCGATAAATCCCTCGTGGATGGTTTTTTCTACAGGGGTGAAGTGTAGGGCCTGTTTTTCCTCATCGGCAGAAAAAATGTCTTTCAGTCGTTGCAACTGCTTCACGCTGTCTGCCAGAACATAGATGCGATAACCTTTTGACAGATAATCGGTGAAACTTTGACGCAGCAGATCGAAATTCTTATGAAACAGCGGTTGCTGGAGTGTGTTGAAACGCAGGGTCGCCTGAGGCACACCTGTGGCATGTGCACCGATTTCTATGCGACGCAAACCGCTGATGGCTTCGGTGAATTGAGAGCCGCTGATGAGCTGAGTCTCCTTTCTCATCTGCTGCATCGTCTCTTGTTGCTCCATTTCGGTCTGTCCTTCCATGCGCTCGGTAAGAGCTTGCGACGAGAATCCTTCACGGTATGTGCGGTCGATGGAATCGTGAACAAAGAGTAAGTCTTTTGTCACGAGCAAAGTCTCCTTTGACAGAAACGAAAAGAAAGGTACGCGTTCCTCTGATGTAACAGATAGTTCGGGAACAATCTGTATGCGGTCACGACGGTCGCGCGACAACTGATCGGTCACATCGAAAGTGCGGATAGAGTCGATGTCGTCACCGAAAAAGTCGATGCGGAATGGATATTCGCAACTGAAGCTATAGACATCGAGGATAGAACCGCGTAGGGCAAACTGGCCTGGCTCATAGACATAATCTACCTCATGAAACCCAAACTCACGCAGTTGTGTTATGATGATGGAAGTGTCAATATTCTGTCCCTGCTCTAAGGATAAGGTTCGCTCGTCCATCTGACGACGTGAAATGACCAGTTCTGCCAATGCCTCAGGATAGCTGACGATGAGGTAACGCCCGTCTTTCATCATGCAACGGCTCAATACCTCGGTGCGGAGAATCTCGTTGGCAGCGTCTCGCTGTGCGTATTTGATGGCACGGCGATAAGAGGAAGGGAAAAACAATACCTGTTCGTTGCCCAACATCTGTGTCAAGTCGTGATAGAAATAGCCTGCCTCTTCCTCGTCGTTGAGTATAAATAGCGCATTGGGCAACAGATTCTTCTGCGCCATAGTGGCAAACAGTACTGATGCGGCAGAGCCAGTCAGTCCTTCTAAAAACAAGGTTTTGATTTTCTTGTCAGACAGACTTTTTGCCGTAGCCCCCACTTGTGGAGCAACGGAAAGGAGTTCGATGAGGTCTTCTATCTTCAGTGTTGTCATTACTTTCAGGGATTGTAGGCTTCGTGAAGCCGAAAACAATGCAAAAGTAATAAAAAAAAGGCAACTGGAGAAGTAACCTGCAATGTAAATGAAAATAAAGTGCGTTTCGCTTTGTAGTTTAAGTCTTTTTTGCTAATTTTGCATCGCATTTTGCTTTTCCTTTAGGAAAAAGCATAGTTGCGCTGACTCAAACAAGAGGAATAAAAAGTAATCAGATAAATATGAATTTTCAAGTAACGAGCATGAAAACAATGGCAGGCTTGAAGCGCAATATGGTGGTTGCGCTCATGATGCTGTCTTCGTTGACGGTTGCCGCACAGAGCGGAATGACCGACACGCAAGTGATGCAGTTTGTGGCAAGGGAGGCGAAAGCCGGAACGTCACAGTCGCAGATTGTCACCAAGTTGATGCAACGTGGAGTGAAGATCGATCAGATCAGACGTGTGCGCAACCAGTATGATAAACAGATCAGAAGCCACAATATGAGTGCTGCGGCTGATGCTGCTGTCGGTGATGCAAGCAACCGCATGCGGCATAGTGCATCGCAACAGCAGGAACTGGAGAACGGCAAGGTTAATACAGCTTCTGAGAATGCTAACGATGCCAGTGAAGACCATCAGTTGGCAGAGCAGGAAGTAATGGCTACCCAAGGACATTCTGCCGCGACTAATGGCAAGAAAGTGTTTGGACGTGACATCTTCAACCAACGCGCCCTTTCATTCGAACCCAATATGAATATCGCCACACCGCAGACCTATGTGCTCGGTCCTGGTGACCAAGTGGTCATCGATGTTTATGGCGCTTCGCAGAATACACATCAACTGACCATATCGCCAGAGGGAACGGTGACGGTTCCTGGATACGGACCGATTTATGTGAGCGGAATGACGGTGGCTGCTGCCAACGGAAAAATACGTTCTACACTCGGATCACGCTATGCCAGCAGTAAGGTGAAGCTCTCTGTGGGACAAACACGCACCATCATGATCAATGTGATGGGTGAGGTGAGAACACCGGGTACCTATACCCTCAGCGCTTTCTCTACTGTTTTCCATGCCCTCTACAGAGCTGGCGGTATCAACGATATCGGTACACTACGTAATGTGAAGGTCTATCGTAATGGAAAACTGATTACCGTGGTGGATATCTATGAATATATTCTCAACGGCAGATTGGCGGGTAATGTTCGTCTGCAGGACGGTGATGTGGTACAGGTAGGACCTTACGATTGTTTGGTTGGTGTCACGGGTAATGTGAAGCGCCCGATGTTCTACGAAATGCGTAAGAACGAGAGCGTGGCAACTTTGTTGAAATATGCTGGAGGATTTACCGGAGATGCCTATAAGAAGGCTGTCAGACTGGTGCGTCAGACCGGTGAACGCTATTCGGTATTTAATGTCGATGAGTTTGATATGTCATCATTCAAAGTTGATGACGGCGATGCAGTAACCGTAGATGGTATGCTCAACCGCTATGAGAATATGGTTGAGGTGAAAGGTGCCATATTCCGCCCCGGACAGTATCGGTTGGGTGGTGAGGTTACTTCTGTGAGAGGACTGATAGAGCGTGCAGAAGGTGTTACCGAAGATGCCTTTACTGCTCACGCTGTATTGCATCGCATGAAGGCTGACCGCAGTCTTGAAGTGGTCTCGGTTGATGTACAAGGTATCCTGGCTGGTACCGTGCCCGATATTCCATTGAAGAATGAAGACGTGCTCTTTATTCCAACACAGGCAGAACTGCGTTCAGAGCGTACTTATACGATTACTGGTGAGGTGATGTCACCAGGAACTTACGAATATGCCGACAATACCTCGGTAGAGGACCTCATCATGCAAGCAGGTGGTCTGACAGACGCTGCAAGTACTGCAAAGGTTGATGTGTCGCGTCGTATTCGTGACCCCAAGGCCACCACAACCACACGAGAGATTGCACAGACATTCTCGTTTGCCCTGAAAGACGGATTCGTGGTTGATGGTAACAAGGGATTTGTATTGCAACCCTATGATGTAGTACACGTGCGCCGTAGTCCTGGTTATGTGACACCACAGAACGTTACTATCAAGGGCGAGGTAAACTTCCCTGGCGTGCAGACGATGAACATGAAAAACATGCGACTGAGTGATGTCCTGGCAATGGCTGGAGGTGTGACCGAGAATGCCTATATGCGTGGTGCACGACTGGTACGTGTGAAAACGCAAGAGGAAAAGGAGCGCACTAAAGATGTGTTGACTGCACTCAAAAGAAATATGAGTGAGCGCGACTCAGTTGCTATGGAAAACTTGGATTTGGAGAATACCTACGTAGTGGGTATTGAACTCGATAAGGCCATGGCTGATAAAGGTGGTGAATACGACATCATTTTGCGTGAAGGCGACGTGATCACAGTACCAGAGTATAATGCTACGGTCAAAGTGTCGGGTGACGTGATGTTCCCCAATACTGTTTCATTTGTGGGTGACAAAGGTTATAAGTGGTATGTTAACAAGGCAGGTGGCTTCGGACTGCGTGCCAAGAAGCATAAGACCTTTGTCGTTTATACCAACGGAACTGTGGCACAGGTTGGACATGGTGCAAAAATAGAGCCGGGCTGTGAAATCGTAGTGCCAAGCAAACGTAAGCGTGAAGGATTGAACTTCGCACAAATGCTTTCTGCAGGAACCAGCTTAGCAAGTTTGGCAGCTGTGGTTGCCTCTCTTGTTTCTATCACTAAATAATGAAAGGTATGACTATGGATGAGAATAACAAGATGAATCAGGTGGAGGAAGAAAGCTCCATCGACTATGCTGCCTTGTGGGCTGCTGTCAAGCGTCGCAAACATCTCTATGTCGTTGTGCTGCCTGTGGCTTTCGTTCTGGCTTGTATCTATGCCTTGGGACTGCCCAACTATTATAATGTACAGGTGAAACTGTCACCAGAACTGTCGTCGAAGAGTAGTACCAGTTCGATTAGCGCTCTGGCAAGTCAGTTTGGCGTCAATCTCGGAGGTCGTGCAGCTACAGAGGCACTCTTTCCTACGCTCTATCCTGACTTGATGAACTCGGTTGATTTCAAAACCAGCCTCTTTCCTGTAAAGGTGAAGCGTGAAGAAGATAAGAAGGTGATGACCTACTACGACTATCTGCTCAACGAACAGAAAACACCATGGTGGTCGGGAGCTGTCAAGGGGCTGATGAGTATCTTCGGCAGTAAAGAGAAAGAGAAGAATCTTAAGGTGGATCCGTTCCGCCTGACCAAGACACAGACTGCAATTGCGCAGGTGATAGATAAGAAGGTTGTGTGTGATGTGGATAAGAAAACAATGGTCATCACTATCGATGTAACTGACCAGGATCCGCTTATTGCTGCCACCATGGCTGATTCGGTGAAAGTGCGTCTGCAAGACTTTATCACAGAGTATCGTACCAAGAAAGCGCGTCATGATTTGGCTTATACACAAAAACTCTATAAAGAGGCTAAGGAACGCTATACTCGCGCACGACAGAACTATGCTTCGTTCTCGGATGCCAACCAGGATTTGATTCTTGAGAGTGTACGTAGCAAACAGACCGATCTTGAAAACGAGATGCAACTGCAGTTTAATGCCTATAACACACTGGCTCAACAGATGCAGATGGCTGAGGCCAAAGTGCAAGAGGATACTCCTGCCTTTACAACCCTGCAGAGTGCTACGGTTCCTGTGAAGAAGGCTGGTCCTGTTCGTTCCAAAATGGTACTGATGTTCCTCTTCCTCGTGTTTATCGGAACAACAGCCTATATCCTCTATAAAGAGGGTGAACTGAAAAAACTGATTGGTATAGGATAATACCTATATTATATATACAAAGAAGCCGGTTCCTCATCGAACCGGCTTCTTTGTTATTAGCTATGTTGGAGAGTCGGCATGGATTTTCTTGGGCGATACTCTCCGAAATGTATCTCCATTCCTCCATACTTGGCATGGAGGAATGGAGGGACTGATTGTTATTCCTTGATGATGGGCTCCAGCTCGCTGACGTTTCTTTCGATTTCTTCGTCAGAAACGGTGTAGTTCTGCAGATCGCCGCTGATAAACTGCTCATAGCTTGGCATGTCGATGAGACCGTGGCCAGAGAGGCAGAACAGGATGACTTTTTGCTCACCGGTTTCCTTGCACTTCTTGGCTTCGCGAATAGTGGCTGCGATGGCATGGCAACTCTCAGGGGCAGGGATGATGCCCTCGGTGCGGGCGAAGAGCATTCCGGATTCGAACGATTCCAATTGGGGAATATCCACACCATGCATCATCTTGTCCTTGATGAGCTGTGACACAATCATGCCGGCACCATGGTAGCGGAGACCGCCTGCATGGATATTGCTGGGCTTGAACTGATGGCCGAGCGTAAACATGGGTAATAATGGTGTGTAACCAGCTTCGTCGCCGAAGTCATACTGGAACTTACCGCGAGTCAGCTTAGGACAACTATTGGGTTCGGCTGCGATAAACTCGGTATGACGCTCTCCGCTGATGTTATGGCGCATGAAGGGGAATGCTATACCTCCGAAGTTGCTACCGCCGCCAAAGCAAGCAATAACAGTATCGGGATATTCACCAGCCATCTGCATCTGCTTTTCAGCCTCCAGACCGATGATAGTCTGGTGCAGACCAACGTGGTTGAGTACAGAACCTAATACATATTTACAATGGGGAGTGGTGGTAGCCAACTCTACTGCTTCTGAAATGGCTGTACCAAGTGAACCGGGATGCAACGGATCTTTGGTGATGATATCCTTACCCGCACGTGTTGACATGGATGGAGAACCGGTAACGGCAGCACCGAAAGTACGCATAACAGATGAACGATAGGGCTTCTGCTGCATGGTAATCTTTACCTGATAAACCGCACATTCGAGACCGAATATCTTGGCAGCATAGCTCAGAGCCATACCCCACTGGCCGGCACCAGTCTCGGTGGTCACATTGGTTGTGCCTTCTTGTTTGGCATAATAGCATTGGGGAAGGGCGGAATTGATTTTATGAGAACCCAGGGGGTTGACACTCTCGTTCTTGAAATAGATATGGGCAGGAGTGCCGAGGGCTTTTTCCAACTCATAGGCGCGTACCAATGGGGTAGAACGGTAAAAACGGTATTTGTCGAGCACTTCTTCGGGAATGTCTATCCACTCATGCTCCATGTCCAGTTCCTGTTTACTACACTCTTCGGGGAAGATATGTGCCAAATCCTGCCATGTTAAGGGCTTGTGGGTCTGGGGATGGATGGGAGGCAGTGGCTTGTTGGGCATGTCTGCCATGATGTTATACCACTGTGTTGGAATCTCATTCTCCGGTAGGAGATACTTCTTTTGTTTTGTCATTGTCTTATGGTTTAGTGTTTTGTACGACAAAAGTAATGAAAAATAATGAGAAAAAGAGGATAAAAACTAAAAAATTGCTACCTTTGTGTGCGATATGATGATATTAGCGATAGTTTTGGGCTATTTTTGCTTGCTGTTTGCCATCAGCAGATGGACGGGAAGACATGCAGACAATGATACGTTCTACCGTGGCAACAGACAGTCGCCATGGTATATGGTGGCTTTTGGCATGATAGGTGCATCGATATCTGGTGTGACCTTTGTAAGTGTGCCGGGTATGGTGACACGTATTGATATGACCTATTTGCAAACATGTATGGGGTTTATCTTGGGCTATGTTATCGTAGCTTTTGTTCTCCTACCTTTATATTATAGGTTGAACCTGACCACCATTTATTCGTTTTTAGGGCAACGTATTGGACGAAGGGCTTATCGCACAGGGGCATCGTTTTTCCTCTTGTCGAAAATGACAGGGGCAGCGGTGCGTTTTTATGTGGTGTGCTGGATTTTGCAGCAATGTATCATGATGCAGATGCCTGATGGAATGCGACAGATAGGTGAGGGATGGCTTTTTACATTTACGGCGTTAGTAATGGTGGCTCTGATATGGCTCTACACCAGAAAAGGTGGCATACGCACACTGGTATGGACTGATTCGCTGCAGACTGCCTGTCTCTTTGGAGCGTTGATACTGATGCTTATTATGGTTACCAAACAATTGGAAATGGGGGTTGGTGATGCTGTATCGGCCATAGCAGATAGCGAAATGTCGCGCATCTTTGTGTTTGATGACTGGATGTCGAAGCAGAATTTCTGGAAACAATTCTTCAGTGGTGTGTTCATCGTCATTGTCATGACGGGACTTGATCAGGATATGATGCAGAAAAATCTTACTTGTAGTTCATTGCGTGATGCACAGAAAGATATGACGACGTATGGTGTGGCTTTTCTACCTGCCAACCTGTTGTTCCTTTCGCTTGGTGCTTTGCTCGTTATGCTTGCTCATCAACGTGGTATTGCAATTCCAGAGATGGGTGACCAACTGTTACCAACTTTTGCTGCATCTGGGCTGTTGGGACCTGCGGTGGTTGTGCTCTTTATTTTAGGTATCTTGGCTGCCTCATTTTCAAGTGCCGATTCGGCTTTGACAGCTATGACAACAAGTTTCTGTGTTGATATCTGTGGGAAACCAAACGATGAAAACCTACGCAAAAGATCACATTTGATTATTGCTGTGATTTTTGTGGTCTTTGTTTTGCTTTTTCGTTTGGTGAATTCCACCAGCGTCATTGATGCCATCTATGTGCTCTGTGGTTATACCTACGGGCCGTTGCTTGGACTCTTTGCGTTCGGGCTGTTGACCCATAGGCAGACCAATGACCGATGGGTACCCTATGTATGCTTGGCTTCTCCTTTGTTCTGTTGGGGACTTGACGCTATTGTGGGATATTATACGGGCTATCGATTCGGTTATGAACTGCTGATGCTTAATGGTTTATTCACCTTTGTCGGTCTGCTGGCTCTTCGGCCGACGAGTAAGTGAATCGATGATGCAATACAAATATTGAATCATCCTTCGGTCTGAATAAACCGAAATTAAATATGATGACCGGTTCTCACATGAGAGTTTGCATTATTGATTTCTTAGTTTCTCAAAATACTCCGATGGTTGCATGCCCATTACCCGCTTAAAGGTGGTGGCGAAGTATTTCGGATCTTTGAATCCCACTTGATAGGCAATATCGCTGACACGCAAGTCTGGGTCTGACTGCGCTATCTTGCAGGCTGTCTTGATGCGCATGTCACGGATAAAGGTCGAAACATTCTTTCCTGTGGCTGCTCGCAACTTATTATATAAGGTGGAACTGCTGGCTCCAATGTCAGAAGCAAGCCTGTCGCGATCGTAGTCAGAATCAGATAAGTTGGCTTTGACAAGTTCGGTGACACGGTTTACAAACTCATTGTCTATTGGGCTGTCTGATGAAGTGATTTCCTCAATATGTTCGTCTTGATGGGTGGCATCAATATTTATCTTTTGCTGGTATTGACGGCTTAATAGCGTGTTATTGATATGAAGCAGCAGATCGGTCATGCGGAATGGTTTCTGCAAACAGATGTCTGCGCCTTCTTGCAGGGATAGTTCGCTGTCATTGGTGTCGGCATTGCCCGTCAGCGTAATAATTGGCAATTGATTCTTGGAATAATTTTGGCGAAAAACAGTTGTCAGACTAATACCATCAATTTTAGGCAGATTGGTTTCTGCCACTACAAGTTGGATATTTCCTTCTTTTACCAGTCGGAGCGCATCGGCACCATTGCTCGCTGTGAGTATGTTGTAGTATGGACTTAAGGCATGTGCCATCAGATTAAGCATCTCAGGATTATCGTCTGCAAGGATGATGTTGATGCTTTTGCTGCCATCTGCTGATTTCTCGGATTTTTTTATCGGGGTCAGCAAAGGCAGCAGATTGTTGGCATAGGTACGGATAAAACTCTCTGATGACTTTTGTTGATGATTGGTTTGTGCGTCGGTGAAGGCCTCTTTTCCTATGGGCAACTCGATGGTGACGGTAGTTCCCTGACCTTGAAGAGTTTTGTAGTGGATGTTGCCACCATGTAGTCTCACCATATCGTTGACGAGTGATAGGTTGGGGTAGGTTCCGGTAATCATGGACTCCTGAAAACTGGAGATAGATGGAGCATTGAATATTTTCTCTACTTCTTCGGGGATGATGCTTACGCCATTGTCGCTAATACGTATATATAGGTGGTCGTAGTCAGAATTTGTACTCACATCTAAAGTTACGGTACCGTCGGTACCTGTATATTTTGTGGTGTTCTGCAACAGATTAAAGATGATTTTATCTATTTTGTCAGTATCTGCCCAACCAACCATCGTGTCTGGTTTACAACTGATGTCAAGGTTGAGGCCTTTCTTGTTCATTAACGGCGCTATGCATAGTGCGGTATCTCTGATGGATCGCATTACGTCGCATTGCTGTACATGTAGATTCATCTTACCCGTATAGATTAGTGTGGCCTCGTCCATTTGTTGCAGAAGACGCAATGATCGTTGGATGTTAAGGTCGATCATGTTTAACTCGTCTTGCAGTTCAGGATGATTGCCTCGTAGCTGTTCGATAGTGCTACTGATAATGGTCATTGGGGTTGACAGATTATTAGTTAGGTTGGAGATGGTACACTCCAACAGCATCTTATTTTTGCTTCTTAGATGGATAGAAAGCCTTCTTGATAACCAAAAATGGCCTCCTATCAACAATCCTGTGGCTATAATCAACAGAATGATGGTCAAGTTTGTCATATCTATAACTGTATTTTCGGTTGCGAAGATACGAAAATAAGTTTGAAATACATTCATATTTTACCATAAAAATCGTCAAAAATGCGTATTTTAGTTTGATTTGCGATAAATTTGGTGTATTAAACGTTAAAATCACGCATTTTAAACTATAAATAATAAAATATGAACGCGAGTATGAAATAATTGTAATACATTTGCATCAGAAAACAAAACTAGTTGTGAGTTAATTTTGCATTATATAGGAACAAGAGGTTTCTAATGCAAAACCCAATATGATTTTTAATGGTTAAGGTTTATGGTTGATTAATTTAGTTTTAAACGTGAAAAGGCTCGCTGTGAAGCGAGCCTTTTCTTATTCATACTATTTATTTGTTAAATGCTGGCTCTGGGCTTAACCTTCTTTGGCTAACAGGTAGCGTTCGGCCTCTATGGCTGCTTGACAACCGGTTCCTGCGGCTGTTATAGCCTGTCGGTAGGTGGGGTCTGCACAGTCACCGGCAACGAAGATTCCTGGGAGCTTGGTACGTGGAGTACCATCGGTTTTCTTCAGATAGCCCACTTCGTCTGTATCAAGCCATGGGGCGAAGAGTTCTGTGTTAGGCTTGTGGCCAATGGCGAGGAAGAAACCGTCTATGGCAATATCAACTGTTTGTTCATCATTTTCTCCCTTGCGCTTGACGAGGTGTGCGCCTTCTACACCGTTTTCTCCGAAAAGTCCAAGGGTGTTGTGCTCAAACAGGATTTCGATATTGTCGGTATTCATCACTCGTTCTTGCATCACTTTTGAAGCACGGAGATATGGTTTGCGTACGATGAGATATACTTTTTTTGCCAACTGGCTCAGATAGAGTGCATCTTCGCATGCTGTATCACCGCCTCCTACCACGGCAACGGTCTTCTTTCGATAGAAGAATCCATCGCAGGTGGCACACGCAGATACTCCTTGTCCATTGTATTTACGTTCGTCGTCAAGACCTAAATATTTGGCTGAGGCACCAGTGGCAATAATCACGGTGTCGGCTTCTATCTCGCGTCCTTCTTCATCCCACAAGCGATAGGGAGTTTTAGAGAAATCAACCTTGGTGATGGACCCGTCGCGAAGTTCTGTACCGAAGCGTTCTGCCTGTTCTCTTAGATCCATCATCATCTGGTTGCCATCCACACCTTGTGGGTATCCTGGGAAGTTTTCTACCTCAGTAGTTTGAGTGAGTTGTCCGCCGGGTTGCAATCCGCAGTATTCTATGGGTGCAAGATTTGCACGCGACGCATAGATGGCAGCAGTATATCCGGCAGGTCCGCTACCGATAATCAGACATTTGGTATGTTCCATTACTTGCAATTCGTTTGTTATTGTTGGAATGCTATATTTAATAATAGGTGTCGCTTACAGCAATGTTTCAATCTGTTGAGCGATATGTTCTATCTTTTCTGTTGGTTCGAAACGGGCTATTACCTGTCCCTTCTTGTTAATCAGAAATTTGGTGAAGTTCCATTTGATATCTGCTTTTTCGCGATAGTCTGGGTCTTCTTTGCTCAGCATATCGTCAAGCACATGTGCTATAGGGTGTGACATATCCCAACCGGCAAATCCCTTCTGTTCTTTTAGAAACTGGTAGAGTGGTTCTGCATCGTTTCCGTTGACCTTGATTTTCTTAAAGCGCGGAAATTCTGTTCCATAGGTGAGTTTGCAGAACTCATGAATGGATTCATCGGTACCAGGAGCCTGTTGTCCGAACTGGTTGCAGGGGAAGTCGAGGATTTCAAATCCCTGGCTATGGTATTTCTCGTAGAGTTTTTCCAATTCTTCATACTGTGGTGTAAATCCACATTTGGTAGCGGTATTGACGATGAGTAATACTTCGTTGGCATACTCTTTTAGTGATACTTCTTTTCCTTTTCTGTCTTTTACAGAGAAATCATAAATCGTTTTCATCTTTATTTTATTAATTGTTTAATCTTGTTTGAAAAGTGTTTGGTTTACTAATCGCAAAGTTACGAATGTTCTGCGTGACAACCAAACTATTTAGCGTTTTTTAGTGGAATGGGTGTTATTGTGGAGAAATGCAGAATGCTTTTTGTCTGTTTGCTGATGGTGAAATCATGGGTTAATCATTATGTTCCATTATATGGCACGTTTTCTCGCCATGGCAGAGTTCATGTAAACATAACTCTGCTCATCTGGCTTAACGAAAACGGTGGTATTAGCGTTTTTTTTTGTGTCTGATAATGAAATTTGTTTACTTGTGTAATGGAATAAAGTGTTTATGGTACTATTGCTTTATATGAGTATGGCGTTTTATGTCGTCTTAACTTAAATCGGTTGCTGGATCAGTCAATAATGTTTTCGGTATTCGTTAGACCAGTCGA
>SAMEA3663162__coassemble_90_pt1 | contig 23464 bp, 19 predicted proteins | sample SAMEA3663162__metabat2_high_PE_021 | metagenome-assembled genome bin SAMEA3663162 (sample SAMEA3663162) | pig gut metagenome | biome: pig gut; feature: pig-associated habitat; material: faeces | place: Denmark | collected 2012
GCAAATCAATTTGTTTTCCTCGGCAAATCAATTTGTTTTGCTCAACTACATGACGTTTGCAGCCATGCTGAATGACGTTCTCGATGACGTTGAATGACGTTCTCGATGATGCTGAGTGACGTTGATGACTATGCAATTTCAATGAGTTTGGTCAGCAAATTCATTGAATTTCCTCAGCAAATTCATTGAAATTGGTCAGCAAATTCATTGAGTTTGCTGAACTACATGACGCTTATAGGTATTTAATCTTCTATATACCAATAGGTTACGCAACATCAAAAAATCACTGAAAAACAGGGTATCAGGACGATACGCAACCCACTGTCTGCTGAAACAACTGTCAGCTACGGCTGAGAAGTGATGCGGAATGAAAGAAAAACAGTCTCCGACAAACAGCGTGTCGGAGACTGAAAAGAGTAGGGGATATCAACTGTTTGGAGTTGAAAAACTGTAGAAAGTACTACTACCTGACATTGTTGCCAGCATAAAAACATCGGCTGGAGAAAACACAGACTTAATATGCCTGCTCGTGAACACCCTTCACAGCACGACCACTGGGGTCGTTCAGATGTTGGAACGAACGGTCCCATGCCAATGCTTCGGCAGTGCTGCATGCCACGCTTGGCACACTTGGAACACTGCGAGCTGCACTATCGGAAGGGAAATGCTCAGCAAAAATGCTGCGATAGTAGTACTCTTCCTTATTCTGTGGCGTATTGATGGGGAAGCGCTCGGCGGCATGTGCCATCTGTTCGTCGGTCACAGCGGCTGCGGTAACGGCTTTCAGCGTGTCGATCCACGAGTAGCCCACACCATCGGAGAACTGCTCCTTCTGGCGCCATGCCACTTCATCGGGCAACATATCTGCAAAGGCTTGACGCAAAATCTTCTTCTCCATCATCATGCCGGGACAGAGTTTTGCCTCAGGATTGGTGCGCATAGCGATGTCGAGAAACTCTTTGTCGAGGAATGGCACACGACCTTCCACACCCCATGCAGCAAGACTCTTGTTGGCACGGAGGCAGTCGTAGAGATAAAGCTTAGAGAGTTTGCGCACCGTTTCTTCATGGAAAGCACGCGCATCGGGCGCTTTGTGGAAATAGAGATAACCGCCGAATATCTCGTCGGCTCCTTCGCCAGAGAGTACCATCTTAATACCCATCGACTTGATGACACGGGCAAGGAGATACATCGGAGTAGAGGCACGTACGGTAGTGACATCATACGTCTCGATAAAATAGATGACATCGCGGATGGCATCAAGGCCTTCTTGAATGGTATAGTTGATTTCGTGGTGGACAGTGCCTATGTGGTCGGCCACCAAACGGGCTTTGGCAAGGTCGGGCGCTCCCTTCAATCCAACGGCAAAACTATGAAGACGGGGCCAATAGGCTTTGGTCTTACTGTCGTCTTCAATACGCATATCGGCATATTTCTCGGCTACGGCTGAGATGATACTGCTATCGAGACCACCGCTGAGCAACACGCCGTAGGGTACATCGCTCATCAGTTGGCGGCGTACAGCGGCTTCAAGACCGTCATGGATAGCAGTCACACTGGCCTTATTGTCCTTCACCTGGTCGTAATCCATCCAATCACGATGGTAATACCGATGCATCTTTCCCTCGCCACTCCAGTAGTAATGGCCTGGCAGGAATGGTTCGTAGTGGTCGCACTGACCTTCGAGCGCCTTCAATTCAGAGGCTACATAGACCTTGCCATCGGCATCATAGCCGATATAAAGAGGGATGACACCTATCGGATCGCGGGCGATGAGAAACTCATCGCGCGTTTCGTCGTAGAGTGCGAAAGCGAATATGCCATTCAATTCTTCAAGGAAATCGATGCCACGGTCGCGATATAAGGCTAAAATAACCTCGCAATCGGAACCGGTTTGAAATTGATATTGATCCTTATAGCGCTCGCGAAGGTCCTTATGATTATAGATCTCGCCATTGACGGCAAGCACTTGGCAGCGATCGGGACTATAAAGAGGTTGCTGACCTGACTCAGGATCGACGATAGACAAACGTTCGTGGGCGAGAATGGCATGGCCTCCACAATAGATACCGCTCCAGTCTGGACCACGATGACGTATTTTCTGACTCATGCGCAAGGCCTTGTCGCGAAGGGCTTGCGTTTGTTCTTCCACATGGAAGATGGCTACTATTCCACACATGATGATATTGTTGTTTTTATGTTTGCGTTGAGGTTAGGATAGGGGAGTGGCTGGATTAGCCTGCAGCCACTTAGGGCTGCAGGGTGAATCCAAACACGAAATAGGCTTTCTGATCACTGGGATTGGCCACCACCTGACCGAAGATAGGCAGGGTGAAGTGGTCGGTGATCTGAATGTCTTTAGAGGCTTTGAGGGCAAGATTGGTAACCGCAAAACCTGAAGTGTTGTAAGTGGTGGTGGCAAAAGGCACAGCACCGGCTGTGGCTGTCCAATCTACACCGCCCAACTTAAACGGAGCGTTGACTTCGAAATAAGATGAATAGGCACGGTCACCGTCTTTGTTGACACCGTCGTTGCCTGCAAAATTGGTGTACCAAGCTGCTGAAACAGGACCGAAATCGTAGCTCACATATCCTTCAAAGATATGGCTGGTGCCATGGGCGTTATAGTAGAAATAACGCTTTTCGGGGGTATTAAACCAATAATCGGTGACACCGATAGAGAATCCACCTACACTGTAACTGGCGGTAAGGTCGAGTTCTTTGTTGTCGTCTTTATCGAGTCCGACACTTCCCCAAGCCGAAAGACTCAGGCCTTTATAGGCAACACCCAAGGTGGGCTGAATACTTACATTGCCGCAATCAGTACCACGCCAGATATAATGGTTTACTACATCGGCAGATAAAGTGGTTTCTACTTTGTCCTGTGCATGGGCGGTAGCGACTGCAAAAAGCAGTCCTACCGATATAAGCAATACATTCTTTTTCATCGTCTTCATGTTTTTTATTGATTAATACTATTGTTGTGATCTCTCAAGAGAGAGGATCAGTTGTAGCAAGTCTCACCGTGTTCGTAGATGTCAAGACCTTCATCTTCAATACGGGCACTAACGCGCAGACCGTGAATCTTCTTAATAGAGTAGAACAGAATGACACCAGTGACTGCTGCCCAAAGGTCGATCATCAGTATACCGAAGGCTTCGGCACCGAGGAATCCCCAGCCATGACCGTAGAAAAGTCCTTCGCTGACAGAGAACAGACCAGTCATCAATGTTCCCAATATACCACATACACCGTGTACAGAAGAAGCACCTACAGGGTCGTCAATGTGAAGTTTCCGGTCGATGAACTCAATAGCATATACAAGAACTATGCCACAAACCAAACCGATGATAATGGCGCCCCAAGCATCAACAGCATCGCAACCAGCAGTAATACCTACCAATCCTGCCAATACACCGTTGAGGGTCAGTGAGAATGAAGGTTTGCCATACTTCATCCAAGTAACAAACATCGTGGCGATACCACCGCAGGCGGCTGCAAGATTGGTAGTCAGGAAGACGTGAGAGATAGCGATGCGGTTTACTTCACCCGTTGCTGCCAACTGAGAACCGGGGTTGAAACCAAACCAACCCATCCACAAGATGAATACACCGAGGGCTGCCAAGATGAGTGAATGACCAGGAATGGCACGGCTCTTGCCGTTTGCATCATACTTGCCGCGACGGGGACCGAGGGCAATAGCACCAATCAATGCCAGCACACCACCTACACTATGAACAATGGCTGAACCTGCAAAATCATGGAACACATGTCCGAAAGTGGTCATCATAAAGCTTTCGGCTGCGTCGTTGCACAACCATCCACCTCCCCAAGTCCAATGGCCTTCCACAGGATAAATAATCAGAGAGATGAAAAAGCTATAGACTATATACATAGAGAACTTTGTGCGCTCGGCCATGGCACCGCTGACAATAGTGGCGGAAGTGGCACAAAAGACTGTTTCAAACATCAAGAAACCCTCTACAGGCAGATCACTCTTATAAAAAGAAAGGTCGCCCCAGTTGGGAGCACCGATGAAACCAGCACCATCGGAGCCAAACATAAAGCCAAAACCTACGAAAAAGAACAATACCGAACCAAGCATGAAATCGACAAAGTTCTTAAACAGAATATTGGCAGTGTTCTTACTGCGGGTGAAACCTGCTTCACACAGCGCAAAACCGGGCTGCATCCAAAATACGAGCATGGCAGCTAACAACATCCATACGGTATCGAGAGAAATTCCTACTTCATTCATAATCTTCTAAATTTTGTGTTTGTGTTATTGTGTTATCCGTTTCTCTTGTTGTGTTTCAATATTACGCAACCAGACTATTTCTTATCGCGCAAAACCGTGTCGCCGTTCTCACCTGTACGGATAGAATAGGTGTCGATAACCTCACTGAGGAAAATACGACCATCACCAATCTCTCCGGTATGGGCTACATTTAATATGACTTTGATGGTTGGTTCGACAAACATTTCACGACACACGATGGTTAGCGCTACACGCTCTATCACATCGGTGTTATACTGAACACCACGATAAATGCGCTCCTGCCTGCTCTGACCTATTCCGTGTACGTCGTGGTACTCAAACCAGTCGATGTCGGAAGAGAGCAAAGCACTCTTCACCTCCTCAAATTTTGTTTTGCGGATGATTGCTTCAATCTTTTTCATACCTTTAACCTTTAATGTTACTAATTATATTAATATGTCGTATTGATAACAAACTGTATCGTTTCGGATGCAAAATTAGTGCAAAAAGTAAGTAAAACAATGATATTTATATCAATAAGAAAATAAAATATTAGTTTTGTTTGCATTTATTATAGTTTTTATTATAGTTACTTACAATTTGAAAGCAATATAGCCTATTTGCTTTCAAATTAACAAAATAACACAAAAAGTTATCAAATAAACTTGCAATAAACTTGCAAATACTATCAAATCGACGTATCTTTGCACCAGAAATAAGACATTAAGCAATTAAAAAAGGCAAAAAGATTAGCATGATGAAAGCTAAAGTTCATTTCACAAAGATGCAGGGGGCTGGTAATGACTATATTTACGTCAATACCTTATTATATAATATAGCCAACCCTGAAGAGGCTGCCAGAGTATGGAGCAAGCCTCATACAGGCATCGGAAGCGATGGACTGGTGCTCATCGGTGAGGTGGATATGCCTGAAGCCGACTATTCCATGAGAATATTCAACGCTGATGGAAGCGAGGCGATGATGTGTGGAAACGCATCAAGATGTATTGGTAAATACCTCTACGAAAAAGGGATAACCCATAAGACCGATATCCGACTGTTGACAAAATCGGGCATTAAGACATTACATCTGAACGTTGCCCATGAGAGAGTGTGCAGTGTCACAGTGGATATGTCAGAACCTAAACTGTACAACACAAGGCAGTTTATAGGTTCAGACAATCGGTCGGAACAACTAATCACCTTAACAGCAGACGGAGAGGATTGGCCCGGAACATTCGTGTCGATGGGCAATCCACACTTCGTCATCTTCACAGAAAAACTGAATCAAATAGACATTGCACGAATAGGAAATATACTGGAACACCATGAGGCTTTTCCTGAAAGATGCAATATAGAATTTGCACAAGTCATGGATAACGGACATATCAGAATGAGAGTATGGGAACGCGGAAGCGGAATTACCATGGCGTGCGGAACAGGGGCATGTGCTACAGCGGTTGCAGCAGCACTCACTGGAAGAAAAGGAAGAGAGTCGGTCATTGAAATGGACGGCGGCAACGTCACTATCAAATGGGACGAAACCAACAACCATATATATATGACAGGGCCGGCGGAATTTGTTTTCGAAGGAGAAATAGAACTTCCAGACGGAGAACCGCCAACCAATTGAATACAAACGACAACTTTTAAAACAACCAAAGATATGGCATTAGTAAACGAACACTTTCTCAAATTGCCGAACAATTACTTGTTCGCTGACATCGCCAAAAAGGTGAATGCCTTCAAGACGATGCACCCAAAGTCCGACATCATATCGCTCGGCATCGGTGATGTTACTCAACCACTGTGTCCAGCAGTAGTGGAAGCCATACACCACGCAGCTGATGAAATGGCTACACAAGCCACGTTTAGAGGCTACGGACCGGAACAAGGCTACGACTTCCTGCGTGAAGCCATCCTGAAAAACGATTTTCTGCCTCGCGGAATACATCTCGATATCAACGAGATATTCATCAACGACGGTGCTAAAAGCGATACAGGAAACATACAGGAACTGGTGAGATGGGACAACAGCATCGGTGTGACAGATCCTATCTATCCTGTATATATCGACTCCAACGTAATGATCGGAAGAGCTGGGGTAGTGGAAAACGGACGATGGTCAAATGTTTTATACATGCCATGCACGGCTGAAAACGGATTTATACCACAGATTCCTAACAAAAGAGTAGATATCATTTACCTCTGCTATCCTAACAACCCAACGGGTACGGTACTTCCTAAGGAGGAATTGAAAAAGTGGGTAAACTACGCATTAAAAAACGATGCGATCATATTCTACGATGCAGCGTATGAAGCATATATTCAAGATGACTCTATACCACACTCCATTTACGAGATAAGAGGTGCAAGAAAATGTGCTATAGAATTTCATAGCTATTCGAAAACAGCTGGATTTACCGGTGTAAGATGTGGTTATACCGTGGTGCCGAAAGATATTACAGCGTCAACACTGACGGGTGAACGCATTCCACTGAACCACCTTTGGTACAGAAGACAATGCACAAAATTCAACGGAACAAGTTATCTGAGCCAAAGAGCTGCACAGGCTATCTATACACAAGAAGGTAAGGAACAGGTGAAAGAAACCATCAGCTACTATATGCGCAATGCACATAAAATGAAGGAGACACTCACTAAACTCGGACTGGAAGTATATGGAGGTGAAAACGCACCATACCTTTGGGTGAAAACACCAAATGGAGAAGGGAGCTGGAGATTCTTCGAACAGATGCTATACGATGCTCATGTGGTATGTACACCAGGTGTGGGATTCGGTCCAAGTGGCGAGGGATACATTCGTCTGACTGCCTTCGGACAACAAGAGAAAACCGACGAAGCACTGCTACGTATAGAAAACTGGTTGAAATAACAACAATATAACAGACAACACAGACACAAAATAACAAAAACACAAACACAAAATAAAAACACAGTGATTATGGCAAATTTAAGATTTCAGGTCGTGGAAGAGGCTTTTCAGAAAAAGCCACTCGACGTAAAAGCTCCATCGGAAAGACCGTATGAGTATTTCGGTAAAAAGGTATTCAACCGCGAGAAAATGTATAAGTACCTGCCGAAAGATGTCTATGAAAAAATGATTGATGTCATAGACAACGGTGCAAGACTCGATAGAAAAGTAGCTGACGCTGTGGCTGCAGGTATGATACAGTGGGCTAAAGAGAATGGCGTAACTCATTACACACACTGGTTCCAGCCTTTGACAGAGGGCACAGCAGAGAAACATGACTCGTTTATAGAGCATGACGGTAAAGGTGGAATGGTAGAAGAGTTTTCCGGAAAACTCCTTGTGCAGCAGGAACCTGATGCATCATCATTCCCTTCAGGTGGCATACGTGCTACTTTCGAAGCAAGAGGATATTCTGCATGGGATCCTACAAGCCCTGTGTTTATCATCGATGATACGTTGTGTATCCCGACCATCTTCATCTCTTACACCGGTGAAGCACTCGACTATAAGGCTCCACTGCTACGCGCATTGCATGCAGTAAACGTGGCTGCTACTGATGTGTGCCATTATTTTGACCCAACAGTCAAGAAGGTCACATCTAACTTGGGATGGGAACAGGAGTATTTCCTCGTTGATGAGGGACTCTATTCGGCTCGACCAGACCTCTTGCTCACTGGACGTACACTGATGGGACACGATTCTGCAAAGAACCAGCAAATGGATGATCACTACTTCGGATCTATTCCTGAGCGTGTTGCAGCATTTATGCGCGACTTGGAAATGCAGGCTCTTGAACTGGGAATTCCATGCAAGACAAGACATAACGAAGTAGCACCTAACCAGTTTGAAGTAGCTCCTATATTCGAAGAGACTAATCTCGCTGTCGATCACAATATGTTGCTCATGTCGTTGATGAAGCGCGTAGCTCGCAAACATGGATTCCGCGCTCTGCTGCACGAGAAACCTTTCGATGGCATCAACGGTTCTGGTAAACACAACAACTGGAGCTTATCTACCGACAATGGCGTATTGTTGCATGCTCCTGGTAAGACTCCAGAGGCTAATCTGCGCTTCGTGACCTTCATCGTAGAGACACTGATGGGTGTTTATAAGCACAACGGACTGCTCAAAGCTTCTATCATGAGTGCTACTAATGCACACCGTCTGGGTGCAAACGAGGCGCCCCCTGCCATCATTTCATCATTCTTGGGCAAACAGTTGACCGAACTGCTCGACCATATCGAACTCGCAGACAAGGACGATCTATTTACTATGGCTGGAAAACAGGGTATGAAACTCGATATTCCGGAAATTCCTGAACTGCTTATCGATAACACAGACCGCAACCGTACATCGCCTTTTGCATTCACAGGTAACAGATTTGAATTCCGTGCCGTTGGTTCTGAAGCCAACTGTGCATCAGCCATGATTGCACTGAATGCGGCAGTTGCTGAAGCTTTGGTTAATTTCAAGAAGCGCGTTGACGCTCTCATTGAAAAAGGTGAAGATAAGACCAGCGCTATTGTGGAAGTATTGCGTGAGGATATTAAAACCTGCAAACCTATCCGATTCGATGGCAATGGATATAGTGACGAATGGATTGAAGAGGCTACCAAACGTGGTCTTGACGTGGAAAAATCATGCCCGAAGATCTTTGAGCGCTATCTCGACAAGGCAAGTATAGAGATGTTTGAGAAACTCGGCGTGATGAGTAAGAAGGAACTGGAAGCCAGAAATGAGGTGAAATGGGAAACATACACCAAGAAAATACAGATTGAAGCACGTGTTCTCGGCGATCTTTCTATGAACCATATCATACCTGTAGCTACTCAGTACCAAAGTAAATTGCTCGATAATGTACAGAATATGCGCGCCATTTTCCCTGTTGACAAAGCTGATAAACTATCAGCACGCAACATTAAAATCATAGAGGAAATTGCTGAACGCACATCAACTATCGAGAAAGGCGTAGAAGAACTTGTCAACGCAAGAAAGGTTGCAAACAAAATTGCCGATGAACATGAAAAGGCTATTGCATATCATGACACGATAGAACCAAAGATGGACACCATCAGATATCAGATTGATAAACTCGAACTGATTGTTGATGATACCTGCTGGCCATTGCCTAAATATCGTGAACTATTGTTCATCCGCTAATATAAGACTGATGAATAGACATCAATAACAACAAATCTATTTCTTTTTTTGGTTGTTTGAAGTTTGCGCAGGGTTCGATGCTGTGAAGTATCGAGCCCTCATTTTTTATATCTATAGCAATAGCAAGACCAACGTTCCAAAATATTCTCATGCGGGAAATCCCTACTTCCCATCCTACAAAAGCAAGCCCCGCCGTTGTTTCAAAACTGAAACATCGACGGGGCTTGTCTTATCCAAACGTGCCGCGAGCGGGACTCGAACCCGCACAGCCATTACTGGCCAAGGGATTTTAAGTCCCTCGTGTCTACCATTCCACCATCGCGGCAGTGGAATTTGGAATTCGCCTGCAAAGGTACGAATAACTAAGCAGAATACAAAAGAAATTGTTATTTTCTTTTTTTATCACACATAGAAAATGGCGAAGAACTATGGCTTTAGCACCGCCTATCACCATTATTTCCACGCATTAACTCAATGCTAACATACGCTCAATAGGCTTCACGGCATCGCGAGCTGTGGCTTCATCCACCTCTACGGTAGGCCATTCGTGACGAAGGGTATGATAGATCTTCTCTAAAGTGTTCTTCTTCATATAGTCGCACTCATTGCACGAACAACCCAATCCGCCTTCACTAACCTCTGGAGGTACGGGATAGAACATGGTGGTGGGACACTGGCGCTGCATCTCATGCAGTATTCCAGACTCTGTAGCCACGATGTATTCTTGCTCTGGGTGTTCTACCGCATACTTCAAAAGAACTGCCGTAGAACCCACTACATCGGCTACAGCAAGCACAGGACCCTTACATTCGGGGTGTGCTAATACCAGGGCTTTGGGATGATCGGCTTTCAGTTTGGCAATTTCTGCTACCGAGAAACGCTCGTGTACATGGCAACCGCCATTCCATAGAAGCATGTTACGACCCGTAACTGAATTGATATACGATCCTAAGTTATAATCTGGACCAAATATCAACTTTGCATCGGCAGGAAAGGTATCAACTATTTTCTTGGCATTGCCACTGGTCACCACCACATCGGTCAATGCCTTGACTGCGGCAGTGGTATTCACATAACTGATAACCTGATAACCTGGATGCTCCTCTTTATATTTCTTGAGATCTTCTGCACGGCATGAATCAGCCAACGAACAGCCTGCTGTCACATCAGGACAAAGCACTTTCTTCTCAGGAGAGAGTATCTTACAGGTTTCAGCCATGAAGTGAACACCACACATCACTATCATGTCGGCATCGGTTTCGGCTGCCTTACGCGCCAAAGCCAACGAGTCACCAATGAAATCGGCTACCTCTTGTATTTCGCCACGAGTGTAGTAATGTGCCAGAATCAAGGCATTCTTCTCCTTCGCCAACCGTCTTATTTCTTTTTTCAGATCGGTGCCGTCAGCAATAGGTTCATCAATGAATCCTTGTTTTATCCATTCGTTTTTCAACATCACAATATTATATTATTTATTTTTTATTTTAATTTTAAAATAGAAATGTGTATGATAATAGCCTGTTGATAAGTGCAAAACTTTCTTATTGATATTTTGCTTTTTTCGTTATCAACTTGTGGTCACACACTATCCACAATAGGTGTTGATAGTTAAGTGCTGATTTTTAGACCACTGAATAACTTATCCACAATTCCGTATTTTGGTGCAAATTTAATAAGTTTATATCTTTTTTCATCATAATTGCGTGGAAAAGTTGCTAAAAACAACTGTATAAACCTGTGGATATCCATATACCAGAAATGTCGTTGTGGATATTAGTGGATAATTAACACGTTATCCACACGGTTATCAACATAGTTATCCACAATAATTTGTATTATCGTTTTTTATTTGTAATTTTGTCGCCAACTATGAGAAAGATACGCACGATAGAGATGCAGCGACTGAGTATTGAGGAATACAAGAAGTCGGAAAAGCTGCCTTTAGTGGTTGTCCTTGACGACGTCCGCTCTATGTATAATATAGGTAGTGTATTTCGTACGGCTGATACGTTTAGGGTAGAGGCTGTTTGTCTTTGTGGCATTTGTCAGACACCGCCTGCCACTGAGATTCATAAGACGGCGCTTGGCGCAGAAGAGTCTGTGGATTGGCGATACTACAAGACGGCATTTGAGGCTGTCAATGCTTTGAAGAACGATGGTTACGAGGTGTTGTCGGTGGAACAAGTGGAACATTCTACCAAGCTGCAGCATTTCGTTCCTGATCCTTCGAAGCGTTATGCTGTGGTATTAGGAAACGAGGTAAAAGGTGTTCATCAGGAGGTTGTTGATGCCAGCAACGGTTGTTTGGAAATTCCTCAATTGGGCACCAAACACTCCATGAACGTATCTGTTACGGCAGGCATCATTATTTATAAGTTTGCAGAATCGCTCGTTTTGAAACCAGAATAGTTTGCTGTAATCGCTCCGCCATATCTGTTTGTTTCTAAACCAATATACAGGTGTTAACGGGTATAGATACTTATAGGTTGATAACTTTGTGGATAACATCGGTAATCAACTGATTTTTAACTTCATATTCATACTTCTATCACATCTTTGAAACATACATCTCATATATAATAATCCATGGTCATGCATGTAATATAATGACCGAATTCGAATAAAGTCGTAGGCGAATGGACATCACCGCTTAATGTGTACAGTTATTTTAGTTTTTAAGAAAATTTCGACCACTCGACCACCGAAGTGTGTATCACATTATCATATAGTACTTTAGGTGGTGGTCGATGTCTGAAAGTTCGACCACCCATCGACCACCAACTTACGGCTGACAGTTGGCCAGGCTGTTGCTCACAGAATCTAATAGTTCAGTACTTTCCACAAGCATTTTCCTGTCGTTTGCGATGTAGCTGTCGAATGCTGATCCTTTGTGTCGTAAGAGCGATGGTGCCATCAGGTGTACATCCGATACTACTGTCATGCGTTTGAGTTGTGTTTGTTTGGCGTAAAGTGTTGATGTGTCCAATACTGTTGTTATCAAAACAATCTTCAGTCTGTTCATATCCGATATGGATTTTTTTTTCGGCTGTAAAAGTATAGATATGGTGTTACAGCTCGATTTCTATCTTATGGAGAAAGGATGAACATCATTTTTCAGCATCAATGGTTCGTATATATATAATAGGTGGAACACTTCGGGTTTAACCTTTAACACCATATTTATACGATTATCACACGATTGTAATACCGCTCTTGGATTTTTGCGGTCACAAAAATGTTATATGATTAATAGATCTATGAAAATGAAGAAAGTTTATTATTGTATGTTGATATGATTGCTTAGTGGTGTTTTTGGTTAGTAAAAAGGTAACAGCCAACGTTTGTACAACCGGAAGCAACACTTCCTTTAGTATCAGTATTGCTTTCAAACAAGTTGCAACCACTGTCAACACATCCTGCGGCAATACTTTTTAGTTCATAAAAAAAAATAGCGGCTAAGCGTTGAAACCAACACTTAGCCGCTCTGCTGTACCCAGACCCGGGCTCGAACCGGGATGGGTTTCCCCACTGGTGTTTGAGACCAGCGCGTCTACCGATTCCGCCATCTGGGCTTATTTAGCGAGTGCAAAGTTACAAAATTTCTTTGAATATCTGTTTATGAAAGGAGAAAAATTATTAAAAATGATTGATTTTTTTGTTCAATATGCAGAAATTGACTAACTTCGTACCGTAAAATAGTTCCTTTAAAGCCTATAACATGGACAACAAACAATATTGCATCATTCTCGCAGGAGGCAAAGGCAGAAGACTTTGGCCCTGTAGCAGAGAGAAAAACCCAAAACAGTTTATAGATTTCTTTGGCTCTGGTCGCACACAGTTGCAACAGACCTACGACCGCTTCACCAAGATATTACCACAAGAAAATATTTTCATCACAACTGCTAAAGAGTATGTCGAATTGGTGAAAGAACAATTGCCCGACATGAATGCCGACAACATTTTGGCAGAACCAGTAAGTCGCGGCACTGCTCCGGCTGTATTGTGGGCCAACATGCGCATATGCCGTCAGTGTGCCGATGCCAATGTGGTGATTACGCCGAGCGACCAGTTTGTGCTCAACGAAGAGGCTTTCCAACATAATATAGAGGAAGGTTTCCGCTTTGTGGAGCATCATCAGGCGCTGCTCACCATAGGCATCACTCCCACACGTCCAGAACCTGGCTATGGTTACATACAGATGGGTGATGCGATGGAAGGCGCTACAGAGGTCTTCCGTGTGAAGTCATTTACCGAAAAACCTGATCGCGACTTCGCCAAAGTGTTTATGGAAAGCGGTGAATTTCTATGGAACACAGGTCTTATACAAGCCAACGGACAATATCTGAACAGTTGTTTCCGACAGCTGTTCCCCGATGTGATGAAGCGTTTGGATGCTGTGCGTCCCAACTTCACCTTAGAGGATGAGTTGGAATTTGTAAGCGAGAACTATCCTTCCTATGCCAATCTCTCCATCGACCGAGGTGTGTTAGAGCGCTGCGACGAGGTTTGCGTGATGCACGGCAACTTCGGTTGGGCAGATTTAGGTACTTGGCATGCCATCTATGAATGTAGAAGTCGTGGTGAAGGAGATAACGTGGTGGTCGATTCGGAAGTGATATTGGATGAGTCGCACAATAATGTTATCAAGCTTCCTAAAGGTCGTTTGGGTATTGTCAGCGGTCTCGACGGCTATATTGTGGCCGAGGAAGACAATGTATTGCTTATCTGTAAGAAAGGAGATTCATCTGCACTGGTTCGCAAATATGTGAACGAAGTGCAGATGAAATACGGTGATGAGTTTGTTTGAGACGGTCTGAAATCTACTTAAACTCATTTAGAATCTTATCGGCAATAGCCTGAAATTCCTCCTCAGAGAGTTTCAGTTTCTCTCTACGGAAGTCTGCATCAGCCTCACTCTGCATTGGAATGAGGTGGATGTGGGCGTGTGGTACTTCAAGACCGAGCACCACCTGTGCCACTTTGCGACAGGGGAAAGCGCGCTTGATAGCTGCTGCAACACGCTTGGCAAACTTCTGGTAGCGTGCCAACTCCTCATCGTCCATGTCAAAGAAGTAATCCACTTCACGGCGGGGAATCACCAGTGTGTGGCCTTTCACCAGTGGATTGATGTCGAGAAAGGCATAGAACTCATCGTTCTCTGCACATTTGTAGCTTGGAATTTCACCAGCTGCAATCTTTGAAAAGATGTCCATAAGCATTTGTATTAATATGGTTTAACCCTTCTCTGTGGCCTTTTTGTTTGGATATTAGGCTATAGAGATGTTCTCAATGCGCAGTTTGATGGTGCCGCGTGGTATTTTGATTTCCACTTCGTCGCCAACCTTTTTGCCCAAAAGTCCTTGTGCGATAGGAGTCTGGATAGATATTTTTCCAGCGCGCAAATCAGCTTCATTCTCGCTGACAATGGTATAGGTCATCTTGGCTTTGGTGATGATATTGGTCATTTCCACCTTGGTCAGAATCTGTACCGAGTCGGTGCTGAGTCGTGAAGTATCGATGATTTTAGCTTCGGCAATGGTAGATTTTAATTTGTTGATTTTGTCTTCCAGATGTGCCTGTGCTTCTTTGGCAGCATCATACTCACTGTTTTCACTTAAATCGCCCTTGTCGCGGGCTTCGGCGATTGCTGCAGAGGCCTTTGGTCGCTCAATACTTTCCAATCGCTGCAATTCAGCTATGAGGTTGTCATAGCCTTCTTGTGACATATAAGCCATAATTGTTCTTGTTTTAAAAGGTTTCTGTTTTCTTGTAATATAACTTCACGAGATGCAAAAAAAATAAAGAATTCCGACTATGCTCATGTCGGAATCCCCTTTTTCTACTGTGTCTCGTTATCGTTTGCAAAGTTAGGCATTTATTTCCTACTTTCCAAATTTTTCCGATAAAATCCGTCCAAAGCGAAATAGAAGATGACACCGCTGACCCATCCGCCAATCACATCGATGGCGTAGTGTGCTTGGATATAGACGGTAGCCATACACATTAATATATAGAAAGGTGTTACGCTCCATAGCAGTTTGCGGCTTCCACTCTTCCAAGCCAATAGCATGAGAATGGTTGTCACACCTACGTGACTACTGGGAAATGCCGCTGTTGGGCGTTCTCCTGCTGCGTGTGCGGCAGCCACCAGATGGTAGCAAAAACCGTCAGACCACCCCGGTATGGGCAGTGACTCGGTGTGGTTGATAAACCATTGTCCTATTTCAGGGAACACCCCGGCGCCGATCTGGTCTGTTCCGGCTGCCAGATAGTAGTATTGCGGACCAGTAACCGGCACGACATCGAAGATGACGTAATAGACAAAAAACGATGTCAGCAGTACGAAAGTGGCTCTTGCAAATCGCTCGTAGCGGTAGCAGAAGTAGTAAAGGCTTACTGCCACCATCAGCGGATAATAACTGGCGTACCCCAGATGCATGAGTTCCGACCACCAATGTTGCGGCATCCACTGTGAAAAGAGCAGTGCGGGTTGGCATCCGAACAGCCATTGATCAGCCGCCGCAAAGTATGGATCGTAGTTGGGCAATAGTTTATTGATCTCATAGGTATCGGGATACCACCATGAGAGGAGTCCGAGTTGCAGCAGTATTCGTGCCAAATGGGTGATGCGACACGGTTTCCATTGATAAATAATCCATGCCAGCAATACCCCGATGACCATTGCCAATCGTCCTATGAGCATGGGTGCAGGCTGTTGGATGCGCGGCCAGAGACATGCCATGAGTGCCAGTGTAAACAGCAGATAGAGCATCATAGCCCACTCTACAGCCAACAGTCCGCGTGTGGGGTGACTGTCATGTGCCACCAGTCTGATAAGGAATTTCGGTGTATGCATGTTTATAGCCATCCCTTTGCTTGATACCATTCCACGCTTTTGCGCACACCTTCCTCCAGTTTCACCTGTGGTTTGTAGCCCAGTTCATTGATGGCAGGAGTGATGTCACAGCGCCAGTTGCGTTGCTTGAGTATGTTAAACTTGTCGTTGTTAAGTGCTGTAACCTTTCCGGTGATATGTCCGATCCATTCGCCGCATGTTGTAACGATGCGTAAAAGCCATATCGGTGCAGTGATGCGAATCCACCAAGGGCGTCCCAATGCCTCATGTATGAGGTTGCTGAAGTCTGCCGACTGATACACTTCACCGTCTGACAGGAAGTATCTGCGGCCTGTTTTGCCTTTCTCCAAAGCCAGGAAAACCGCCTGTACCACATCGCTGACATAGACAAAGGTGATATCTTGTCGTTGGTGGCCTACTGCGAAATCGGTGTGTCCCTTAATGCTTTTAAACTGCAGGAAGTAGTCTTTTTCCCTTGGGCCATACACACCGGTAGGTCTGAGTATCACGTATGGGAAGTCTTTCTGTGTGTCGAGCCATTGCTCTGCTTGCAGTTTACTTTTGCCATAAGCCGTGTTGGGCTGTGGTGTGTCGGTTTCGCAGATTTCCTGATAAGGCAGTTTTTCGCGTATAGCACCCATGATACTGAGGCTGCTGATGAACACAAAGCGCTGTATAGGCATTTGTAGGATGCGCAGTGCAGTAACCAAATTCTTGGTACCCTCGGTATTGATGCGCGCAAAGTCGGCTTTGTTGAGACACTTGGTGGCACCGGCAGCATGCACTACATAGTCGAACGAGCAGTTTTGCAACTGTTCCACCAGTTTGCTTTCCGATGAAAGGTCGAGTTCTATGAAGTGTATGCGTGGGTCTTGCAGATAGTCCTTCGAACTCGAACGGCGTATAGCCGCCCATGTTTCGAAGCCCTGTCTGATAGCTTCCTCCACGATAAACGAGCCGATGAAACCACTGGCTCCAGTGATGAGAATCTTCATTTTTAGTTTATTCGTTGATGATTTCCACCGTCATGGTCACGTCGTTTTTAGGACGGTCACCGCGCAGTGTCTCTGTGTTTTGTATTTTTTCCACCACGTCGAGTCCTTCTTCCACTTCGCCAAACACGGTGTATTGTCCGTCGAGGAACGGAGTTCCGCCCACGGTAGTATAGGCATTGGTCTGTTCTTGGGTAAAGGTAGGCAGTCCCATGTCCTTACATTGTTGTTTTGTTTGTGCTATGAGTTGGTCTTGCAGCGCCATGAGTGCCTCGCGGTCGCGGTTGCGTCTGAGTTCCATGATGCGTTCGTGGTTCTGTCGTGCCAGTTGGTTAAATACGTTTTGCTCTTGTTGCATAGCCATTTGTCGCTCCATTTGTCGGAGCTCTTGAGGTTTGTAAGTCTTTCCCCAGACGATGTAGAACTGGCTTCCGCTGCTTTCTTTTTCAGGATTTACCTCATCGCCGAGTCGCGCAGCACTAAGTGCGCCACGCTTATGGAAGCACTGTGGATATGCAAATTCAGCGGGAATGGTATATCCGGGCCCACCCGTACCGAGCATTTTGCCAGCAGGTGCGCCTTTGCTGTCAGGGTCTCCGCCCTGAATCATGAAGTCTTTGATGACGCGATGAAAGAGTGTTCCGTTGAAGAATCCCTCTCTGGCCAACTTCAGGAAGTTGTCGCGATGCTTTGGAGTCTCGTCGTAGAGGCGCACAGTGATACTGCCCTCTGAGGTGTTTATTCTAACTTTTGCCATAATCTATTTCTTGTTTTTATATTCTTTTTTGTGTTACCAACAGGTTCCAAGCCTCTCTTATCCATAGTACGAGCGACGATCCTGCGATGATAATGAGCCAGTCAGTCCATCGGAGACTGACCACGTTGAAGAACTTTTGGAAGCCCGGTGTCTCAACCATTGCCACTTGTCCTACGAAGATGATGACCACGATAGTGATCAAGCCCTTACACCCTTTGAAATGCAATGCACTGCGATGACTTCCGAATGCCCTTGCGTTGAAGAGGTAGAAGAAGTGTGTCATGACAAAAACGGTAAACAGCAATGTGAGTTCGTAAGCGCTGATATGTCGTTTATTGCTGAGTTGCAGTTGCAGAAAGTCTGTCAGCGAGGTGATGTCGGTATGTTGGAAAGCATAGAGCATGGTGAGCAGCAGTAGGAAGAAGAACAGTCCTACGCCCACAATCTCTCTTAGCATTTCCTTGGTCAGAATGGATTTATACCTGTTGCGTGGTTTATCTTTCATCACAGCGTGTGATGGTGGGAGTGATGCCAAAGCCATGGCAGCAAACGTATCCATAATGAGATTGATCCAAAGCATCTGTGTCACGGTGAGTGGCGACTCAGTATCCATGAACGCACCGAATAGCACAAGGAGGCAAGCGGTGACGTTTACTGTGAGTTGGAACAGTAGAAAGCGCTGAATATTCTGGTAGAGCGACCGTCCCCACATGACCGCTTTGCCTATGCTGGAGAATGAATTGTCGATGATAGTGATGTCGCTGGCCTCTTTGGCAACACTCGTTCCGTCGCCCATCGACAGTCCCACGTGGGCAGCACGCAGTGCAGGGGCATCGTTGGTACCGTCGCCAGTGACTGCCACCACCTCTCCGTTCTTCTGCAATGCTTCTACCAGTCGGCGTTTGTCCATAGGTCGTGCGCGTGCTATGATTTTCAGTTGCTCCACACGCAGGCGCACCTCTTCATCGGAAAGCGCTTCAAATTCAGGTCCCGTAATGATGCTTTGGTCGGTGTCGTGATCGTTCCACAGTCCTATTTGTCGTGCTATCTCGCGAGCAGTACCCGGTGTGTCGCCAGTCACGATCTTGACTTTAATGCCCGCCTCCATACATTCGTTGATGGCTTGTGGCACATCGCTTCTGACGGGGTCTGCTATGGCTGCAATGCCTATGAAATGCAGACAGGATGCCTGTAGCTTATGATTGACAATGGGGAGGGGTGCTCCCGGTTCGAGTATCTGATAGGCAAATCCCAGTGTGCGCATGGCGCGTTGCTGATAGACAGCCAGTTGTTGGTCTATCTCTCTGCGTTCCACGTCAGCTGTCTGACACATGGCAAAGACGATTTCCGGTGCACCTTTCACATAGAGTATGCGTTGTCCTTTACGGGCAACCGACTCCACAACCGTAGCCATGAATTTATGTTCGGTAGAGAAAGGCAGTTCTGCCAGTGTTGTGGTCTGCAGTCTGATGGTGCGATAGTCGTTGCCTTGGCTGTGTAGCCATAGCAGCAATGCTCCCTCAGTGGGGTTTCCCAATACGGCAGGTTCGCCACTTTTCGAATAGTCGAGCGATGCAGTAGCATTGACAGCGAGTCCTTCCGCTACGATGTCGGCATCTGTAGTGCCATACAGCTTCATCTCATCCACCCGCATTTGATTTTCCGTCAATGTTCCAGTCTTGTCGGTACAGACGACAGTGGTAGCTCCCATAGTTTCGCAGGCATGCATCTTGCGCACCAAATTATTGCTTTTCAGCATGCGTCGCATACTGTAGGCCAGACACAGTGTGACGGTCATGGGTAGTCCTTCGGGTACCGATACCACGATCAGCGTCACTGCAATCATGAAGGTTTGCAGCATATAAGCGGTGAAGTCGATCCACTGAAAATGGTCCATGGCAGTGAGATATGCCACGATTCTTCCCACTACAATACCTGTAGCCACGATATAGCTGACGACGGTGATCCATTTTCCCAGTTGTCCGAGCTGTTCGTCGAGTGGTGTACGTATGCTGTTGTCTATCTGTACAGCCTCAAACACCTTGCCTTGTGCGGTATGGTCGCCCACTGCCGTGACGCGACAGATGGCATGTCCCTCCATTACTTTCGTGCCCTTCATCACTTGGTTGGTGGGGTAGGTGGCATCGGGGTCAGCCTCTTCCGGACGTTCACTTTTGTGGCAGATGGGTTCGCCCGTCAGTGTCGATTCGTCGATTTGCAGCGATGTGGAAGTCAGCAAGACGGCATCGGCAGGCACTTCCATGCCTGTGTTGAGCACCACCACATCCTCGACCACCAGTTCGCGTCGCGGTATCATGGTAGTGTTTCCCTGTCTGATCACCTCCACGGGTTCATCATCGTTTACTTGGTTGAGTATAGCAAACTCTTTGTTGGCTTGCCATTCAAAGTAGAAAGAGAGTCCTGTAGCCAGCATGATAGCCACAAAGATGCCTACGGGTTCGAAGAAAACTTCGCCTCCTTTGTCGAGTCCGTAGTGTTCGTAGCATGCTATTCCCACTGACAATAATCCTGCAACGAGTAGGATTATGATGAGTGGTTCGTGAAATTTTTCCAGGAACTGCCGCCACAAAGGATCCTTTTCTGGTGGGGTCAGTATGTTTTCCCCATACTTTTTTCGGTTCTCTGCCACTTGTTGCGGTGTCAGTCCTGTATATTGTTGTTTCTGTGTCATGTATGCTTTTGTAAATGCAGTGCAGTCGTTACCTTACGACAATCAGTTTGCAAAGTTACGATTAAGCAATCGGAAAACAAAGAAAAAACAGATATATTCTTCGTGGTGTTCCTATTTTTTATCATATTTTGACATGGTGTAACCCTTTGAACCATATTACATTGCAGATACGTAGAGGGGGTGTCGGGTTGTTGTGAGTGGCGGTTAGTCCTGTTATGATGGTCAGATATGGCAGCCAGTCTATGACAATTTAATGAAAATTAACCGTCGAAGCGTACAAGAAATTGACTTTTTTCATATCTTTGTAGCAGAATACAATCCAAAAACTACGATTATGAATAAGAAAAAAGGTGGAAAACGCGTAACGAAGAAGCAACTCGTGGAGCGGCTTCAGACATTCTTCCAAGAAAATCCCAACGAGACATTCTCGTTCAAACAGATATTCCGTGCACTCCGATTGGTAACCCATCCCGCTAAAATGCTCGCCATCGACACGATGGAGGAAATGGCATGGGACGACTATCTCTCGAAGGTTTCGGAAAACAGTTACCGGCTCAACCTCAAAACACAAGTGCAGGAAGGCACCTTTGTGCGCAAGGCCAATGGTAAAAACTCGTTCCTTCCCGACGATGGCGGCACGCCCGTGTTTGTCAGTGAGCGCAACTCTATGTATGCACTCAACGGCGACCGTGTGAAAGTGGCCTATATGGCACGTCGCGAAAAACATATCAAGGAGGCAATGGTGGTAGAAATCTTGTCGCATAAGCGCGATCAGGCGGTGGGTCGTCTGCGTGTGGAAAAAGACTATGCCTTCCTTGTTACCGAGGGAAACATCTTTGTTCACGACATCTTTGTGCCGAAGAAAAAACTCAAAGGTGGTAAGGATGGCGATAAGGCAGTGGTGAAAATCACCCAATGGCCATCGAAGGAATCGAAGAACATGGTGGGCGAAGTCATTGATGTGCTTGGTAAAGAAGGCGACAACAATGTGGAGATGCACGCCATATTGGCACAATACGGACTGCCTTACAAATATCCGAAAGCCGTGGAAGATGCTGCCGAAAAGATAGATCCCACTATCACGCCCGATGAGATTAAGCGTCGTGAAGACTTCCGCGATGTGTTCACTTGCACTATAGACCCGAAGGATGCGAAAGATTTCGACGATGCACTCTCCATTCGCAAAACGAAGAATGGACTCTGGGAAGTGGGTGTCCACATTGCCGATGTGTCTCATTATGTGACCGAAGGATCTATCATTGACAAGGAAGCCATGAAGCGTGCCACGAGTATCTATCTCGTTGACCGCACCATCCCGATGCTTCCCGAACGGCTGTGCAACTTCATCTGCTCCCTTCGCCCCGATGAGGAGAAGCTCGCCTATTCGGCTATTTTCGAGATGGACGACAATGCAAACATCAAGAAATTCCATATTGCACACACCGTCATCAAGAGCAACAGACGCTATGCCTATGAAGAAGTGCTCGACATCTTGCAGCAGTGTGAGGCTAAACCCTCATTGCGCAAGACCATTGAAAATGCAGAAATGCTCTGCACCCTCGCTCGCTTGTCGCAGATACTGCGTGAGCGCAGATTCAAAGGCGGTGCCGTGCGCTTCGACCGCGAAGAGTTGCATTTCGATATAGACGAGAAGGGTAAGCCCATCAGAGCTTATTTCAAGAAGTCGAACCAGGCTACCCAACTCATTGAAGAATTTATGCTCATAGCCAACAAGTGGGTGGCAGAAAGTGTGGGTAAGGTGAAGAAAGGTGTCAAAGCCAAGACACTGCCCTACCGTATCCACGACCAGCCCGACCCCACCAAGCTGGAGGCATTGCGCGAATTTGTAGTGAAGTTTGGTTATAAGATGAAGACTGCCGGCACCAAAGGAGCGATCTCGCGCAGTCTGAACACGCTCATGGACGAGTGTCAGGGTAAGCGAGAGCAGAACCTGATAGAGATTGTTGCTCTCCGATCAATGATGAAGGCAAAGTATTCCACCCATAATATAGGTCACTACGGACTGGCTTTTGAATACTACACCCACTTCACTTCGCCCATCAGACGCTATCCCGACACGATGGTACACCGTCTGTTGACACGCTATCAGGACGGAGGCCGCAGTGCCAGCCAAGATAAATACGAGGAACTCTGCGAGCACTGTTCCGACATGGAGCAGGTGGCACAGCAGGCTGAGCGCGATTCTATCAAGTATAAGATGGTAGAGTTTATGGCAGACAAGTTGGGCCAGTGCTTCGATGCGCATATCAGTGGCATCCAGTCGTATGGTATCTATTGCGAGATAGACGAGAACCACTGCGAGGGAATGGTACCTATGCGCGACCTTGACGACGACTACTACGACTTCGACGAGAAGAACTATTGTCTCGTTGGCAGACGTCATCACCACAAATACCAACTGGGCGATGCAGTACGCATCAAGGTGGCAAGAGCCAATATAGAGAAGCGACAGCTCGACTTCACACTGGCTGACAACGACGAATAATCCATCGGGACAACCCCTGGAAAATACATATTCCATATACTATCGGGAGGCATAGCCGTCAACGGCAGGTTGCTTCCCGATTTTATATGCTATTTGCCAAGGTGTTTCCGATGGTGTGTAATAGTATGAAATATAATGGTTTACACCTATATGAAAGATACTTTTCTCAGCAAAACAAATTGATTTGCCGAGCAAAACAAATTGATTTGCCGAGGAAAACAAATTGATTTACCGAGCAATTCAATTTG
>SAMEA3663162__coassemble_306_pt1 | contig 12043 bp, 8 predicted proteins | sample SAMEA3663162__metabat2_high_PE_021 | metagenome-assembled genome bin SAMEA3663162 (sample SAMEA3663162) | pig gut metagenome | biome: pig gut; feature: pig-associated habitat; material: faeces | place: Denmark | collected 2012
ATATCTGTGAGCCGATCAGAGCAACGCAATGTGACGCTCTATGATTATATCTGTGACTCATTGCAGTGGTTGGATGCTGCAAATGACGGTTATGCCAACTTCCATCTGACGTTTCTCATGCGCATTTCAAGATTTCTGGGTTTCTTTCCTAATCTTGAAGATTATCATGAAGGATGTGTGTTTGATATGAGAAACAGTTGTTTCTCTATGACGGTTCCTATGCATCACGACTTTATTGCGGCTGACGATGCGGCATTGTTGCAACAGTTGATGCGGATGAATTTTGCCACCATGCGGCTTTTCCGTATGTCGAGACATGAACGAAATCGTATTGCGGAAGTGCTCGTGGAATATTACAGAATACATATTCCGGGATTCCCTATGCTTAAGAGTCTTGAGGTGTTGCAACAATTGTTCGACTGATTGCTGGTGTGTGTCATGGGTTTAAACGAACTCTGACTGGTGTTGGATAGATGTTCGATAGGTGTTGATAGACGTTGTTGAAAATGTATCGAACATCTGTGTAATGACTTGTCAATTAAAAGATTAAGCAAGGAAGATGTTTGGTGCTGACAAAATGAATGACTTGCGCGTGTGCGTATATGTACGTGTGTGCGCGCGTATATCATTAATGTGATGGTTATGGGATTTCGATAGCTTGGTTATTATACAATCGGCGGACACCCTTATCAACAAGGTGTCCGCCGATGGTTGTATATGATATGTGGTGTTATGCAAACACGATAGTTCCCTGTATGTCTTCCTTAGGGGTTTCATCTACAGTAGTGGGATGTCCGTTTGCCTGGTTGTGGATGTTTTCCAGTATCTCGCGTGTGCGCTTGTAGGTGGGACTTTGTTCTACTGCAGAGATGACATTCTCGTTGTCGAGGTCTTCGGCATTAAAGCGATAGATATGCGGGCGACGACGGTAGCGTGTCTTGTTGGGGGTGTCGTGATAGTATCGGTCTCGGCGATCTTCCCTCTTGGCTTGTGCTTCGATGGCATCGGCATCTTCTTGGGCGAAGCGGTCTTTTATGTGGTCTTTCATGCCTTCCACATGTTCTACACCAAAACCAGTGGCAAGGATAGTGACCTTTACCTTCTTTTCCAATTCAGGATTGATGGCAAGTCCCCACTTGATTTCAAAGTCGCTAAACTTCTCCATGAACTCGTTGACATCGCCCATTTCATCCATCATCAGGCCGTTGCCATTTTTTCCACCTGCGAATGTGATGTTGAGAAGAATCTTCTTGGAGTTGAAAACATCTTTCTCGTTGAGCAAAGGTGAGTTGATTGCGGCTTCGATGGCTTTCTTTACACGACCTTCGCCCTCACCGTAACCTGTTGACATGATGGCCACACCACCGTCTTTTAATACGGTCTTCACATCGTTGAAGTCAAGGTTGATCAGTCCATGCTCGGTGATAATCTCAGAAATGGACTTTGCTGCTATTGACAATGTGTCGTCGGCTTTTCCGAAAGCGTCCTGTACGGACAGGTCGGGATATATCTCGCGAAGGCGGTCATTGTTGATGACAAGCAGGGCATCAACATGCTTGGCCATTTCTTCTACGCCGTCGAGGGCTTGGTCTATCTTTTGCGTGCCTTCCCAACGGAAGGGAATTGTCACGATACCTACAGTCAGAATGTCCATCTCTTTGGAGATGCGTGCAATGACAGGTGCGGCACCTGTACCTGTACCACCGCCCATTCCGGCAGTGATGAATGCCATGCGGGTACCATCGTTGAGCATTTCTCGAATGTCATCTGCGCTCTCTTCGGCAGCCTTTCGGGCTTTTGCGGGTTTGTTGCCGGCACCGAGTCCTTCTTTGCCCAACTGCAGATGGACAGGGACGGGAGAGTCGTTGAGGGCTTGGTTGTCGGTGTTGCAGAGCACGAAGGTTACATCGTGGATGCCTTTCCGATACATGTGGTTGACTGCGTTGCCACCTCCGCCACCTACACCGATAACTTTGATGATGCTGTTGCTCTTGTCCGGATCGCCAAAATCCAATATATTGTTTGTATTATTTGTCTCGCTCATAATTCTTTGATTTTGTGGTTTAGTCTTCATCCTTGGTAAACTCCTGGCCGACTTTCTTCAGCCATCCCATCATCTTGCCGACAGGATTGTTCTTCTTGCGCTCTTCGGCTGCAGCACGGGCTTTTGCTTCTTCTGCCTCGCGTTTTTTGTCTTCTTCCTGCTTCTTTCGCTTGGCTTCTTCTGCAAGGGCTCTTTCGTCTGCTGTGGGAACTACTCCAGGAGGAATCTCGCCGACTGTGCGTACTGGACGATGGATGCCTTGTGTGACAGTGGCGGTATGTTCGCCGGTGCTAAAGAGGTCGGTCTTGTTTGCGAGATCGCCACCGGCACAATTGATGTCTCCCTTTGCCAATATTCCAAGTACGGTATTCATTGTTCCGTCTTTGGCTGTTATCTCGGGCTGGTTGCCTGTGATGGTCATGTTGACGGTCTTAGCAATGCGAATCTTTTCGATATTGGTATAGGAACGGAATGCCTTTTCTATATTCTTCATCTTAGAACCGCCACCGGTGAGGATGATGCCACCCAGCAGTTTGTCGCAGTATTTGTCGGGTATCTGATACAATACATTGGCGATAATCTCTTCTATGCGACTTTCGACAATCTCGATAAACTTACTGCTTTCTACCTGACGGTCACTGTCGATGGGATATTTCTTCTCATTGTCGATTTCATTGGGATCAGTAAAGGCTGAGGCATATTTCAGCTTCATTTCCTCTGCATCGTTTTCTTCTATTGACAGGGATGCGATGTCCTTGGTGACATTGTTGCCGCCCAATGGGATGACTGCCAGATGGCGCAGCACATTTTGCCAATAGACACTAACTGTGGTGGTGTCGGCTCCAAGATCTACCAGGACGCAACCTGAACGCTTTTCTGCTTCGGTCAGTACTGCATCGGCAAGTGCAAGAGGGGCAAGGAATAGTTCGGCAACATTAATCTTAGCGGTCTTGAAGCAGAGGTTGAGATTATTGTTGAGGGTCTTGCGCTGAAGGATGTTCAAAAAGTTTCCTTCAATATGACTACAGGGAATGCCTACAGGATCAAGTTGGTTTTGTGTATCAACCTTGTATTCTTGTACTGCAACGTCGATGGTTTCCAAATCGGGATATTCCATATTGCGGTTGGAATCCAAAAGGTCGTTGACCATTGATTCCGTCACAATAGTATCTGCAGGCAAATCTTTAGTGATAACGTTATGTACTGAACGGATAGACTGCCCACCTACGCCGACATATACGCATTTGATGCTTGTCTTGAGTTGGGTTTCGAGCTTTTTGACAATGCTGTTTAGGCTTTTGGCTGTCTTGTCGATATTGTTCACATAACCTTTTCTGATGAACGAAGAGGAATCTTCTTTCACCACGGCCAGCACTTGTGTGCTGCCATCCAGGTTCTTCTTTCCTGCGATACCAGTCATCTTGGATGATCCTAGTTCGATTGCGACGATAAAATCTTTTGGCATCTCTATATCTATATTTTACGGTTTGCTTGTTTTGTTCTTTTTGCAGATAATCTGGTTGTTGAATTCCAGATTGATGTAGGAGTATTTATTCCAGCCAGCGACATTCAGGCCGTAACGGTAGAATTTCTCCAGACGTGTAAGTTTCTGGGGAATGTCGGTGGGTGGTCCCAGATAGACTATATGGTTGCCTACACGAGGCACCATCTCTATTGTTCCGTCATGCAATACGTTGAGTTGTTCTATCTGGTTGTTCCAGAAACGGTCATGCAACAGGTTCTCTCCGATAGGTGCTAAATATCTCTTTGCGTAATTCCTGTTGAAGTGACCTGTGGCAATGACGAGGTCGCTGGTGTAGTGCGTGTTGGGCATTACATTTCCCTTTTCGTCGAGGTAATAGTCATCGCCATTCTCTGCTTTGATGCGCATGACAGGAAGACGCTGGTTGAGTAGAATGATGACTTTACCGCCTTGCGTCTTATAGCATTGTGCTTCCTTGACAAAAGGATTGAGTAACAGCGACTCTTCGATAGCTCGCACGTTGACTTGCGACATGGGCTGCCCCTGTGGGTAGAGTTTATTGGCCTTCAGTTGCGATTCTATTTCTGACTCACCAAGGAATCCCTCCGCCATTCCGTCGGTGATGCGGATATCCACACGGGTGCATACTGCTTTCTGGTCTTGCGGTTCATTGAAAACCGTGATGGCCAGAAACAGATAGACAGCCAGAGCGATATCTATCACGATAATGGCGGATTTCTTCCAGTTGATGTTCATTACTTGCTGTTGACGTTGTTTATTATTGTTGTTTCTCTTTCAGTATCTTGGTGATTTGTGGCACTTGATTGTCAAGGTCACCGGCACCAAGCACGATGAGTACATCAAACGAATGGTCCTTGATGTATTGGAGCACATCTGATTTGGCTATCATGTGCTTCTCTATTCCAGGACGCAGGTTGTCGTAGATGAGTTGTGAAGTCACACCTTCGATAGGTTGTTCACGTGCAGGATATATCTCGGTGAGAATGACTTCATCCAAAAGACTCAGCGCATTGGCGAAGTCCTTATAGAAATCTCTTGTGCGAGTGTAAAGGTGCGGCTGGAAGATTGCAGTAATCTTACGGTCGCTATAGAGTTCGCGAATGCTCTTGGCACTCTGATAAATCTCTTTAGGATGGTGGGCATAGTCGCTGAGGAATACTATCTTGTCGTTCTTCAACTTAAAGTCGAAACGACGTTCTACACCACCATAGGTCTGCATGCCGTAGCGCAGTTCTTCGGCTGTACAACCTGAGAGCTGTGCCATGGCCATGGCTGCCACACCATTTTCGATATTGATGGGCACGGGTTGTCCCAATTGTACATCCTTCACACATTCGATGGGTGATATGAAGTCGAAGGTGATTTCGCCGTTGGCGATACGAATATTTTCTGCATGGAAGTCACCTTCATGAAGGGAATAATCGTACCGGTTTACACCTTCTTGCAGGTTTTCCTTCATCTCAAGGTCGCGATGGATGATGAGATTGCCACCTGGCTGTATCAGTTCGGTATAATGGCGGAAACTCTCAAGATAGGCTTCCTTAGTGCCGTAGATATCCAAATGGTCAGGGTCGGTAGCGGTGATGACTGTCATCCATGGACTGAGCCAATGGAATGAACGGTCGAACTCATCGGCTTCTATTACCACATAATCGGAATTGGAAAGAATGTAATTGGTGCCATAGTTCTTGGAGATACCACCCAAGAAGGCATTGCAGTCTAAATGGCTCTGATGCATGATATGTGCACACATGGTAGATGTGGTGGTCTTACCATGAGTACCTGCCACACAGAGGCCTTTGTGTTCACGAGTCAATGTACCGAGCACTTGTGCACGCTTTTCTACTTCAAAACCGTTTTGACGGAAATATTGCAGTTCCTGATGGTCGGAAGGTATGGCTGGTGTGTAGATTACTAGACATGTCTGTGGTTGCTTGCAGGCATGGGGAATCTCATCGATATTTTCTTCGTAATGAATGAGCATGCCTTCACGTTCCAATTGTAGAGTTAAGGCACTTGGGGTTTTGTCGTAGCCGGCAACAACCAATCCACGATGTATGAAATAACGGGCGATGGCGCTCATGCCTATGCCACCAGCTCCGATGAAATATACAGCTTTGATGTCTTTAATTTCCATTGTTTGCTAATCTTATCACTTCTTTGGCGATGATTTCTGCCGAATCGGGCAGTGCGAGTTTTAATATATTCTCTTTAAGCGATGTGAGCTTGGCATTGTTGCCTACTGTCTCGATGGCCAAAGGCAAGAGCTTGGTTGCTGCTTCGGCATCTTTTACATAGAGTGCCGCATCGGCATCTACCAGTGCCATGGCATTTTTAGTCTGGTGGTCTTCGGCTACATTCGGGCTGGGGACGAGAATGACGGGCTTGCCGATGAGGCAGAATTCAGAGATGCTGCTTGCTCCGGCACGGCTGATGACGAGGTCGGCTGCTTTGTAAGCTACTCCCATATCGCTGATGAAGTCGGTAACGATGAGATTGTCAGGCCTAACGTCATGAGCTAACTGATCCATAATGGCGGCATGATAGTATTTACCTGTTTGCCAGATAAACTGTACGTCGCTCTTGCGAATGAGGTCGAGATGCTGCATCACACTATCGTTGATGGTGCGTGCACCCAAGCTACCACCTACCAACAGAATAGTTTTACGGTTGGCATCCAAACCGAATGAACGTACGGCATCTTCGTGAGATGTCGTAGTGTCGAGTAGAGACTGGCGCACGGGATTGCCCGTCTTCACAATCTTGTCGGCTGGGAAGAAACGTTCCATGTGGTCATATGCTACACAAATTTTCTCGGCTTTCTTGGCGAGAAGCTTGTTGGTAACACCTGCATACGAGTTCTGTTCTTGAATAAGACAGGGAATGCCCATAGCAGCAGCCTTGTTGAGGGTAGGGCCACTGGCATATCCACCAACTCCTACAGCTACTTGCGGTTTGAAGTCGTTTATGATGTGCTTGGCCATGCGCTGGCTCTTCCATATTTTGTAGAGCACCTTGAAATTCTTTAGTAGATGCTTACGGTCAAAACCGCAGATGGGAAGACCCTTGATGTCGTAGCCTGCAGCAGGCACACGTTGCATCTCCATGCGTCCTAATGCTCCTACAAATAGAATTTTTGCATCTGGACGTAATGTCTTTAAAGCGTTAGCTATGGACACGGCAGGAAAAATGTGTCCTCCCGTTCCGCCGCCGCTGATAATAACTCTAAGCTCTTTACTCATACCTTATATATAGTATTTTGCAAAATTACAACTTTATTTCGTCATTGCCGAATTCTCGTTGCATTTTTTATCAACATTCTTGTCTTTCTTGATTTTAGCCGTACGGCTGACGCTGAGGATGACACCAATATAAGCGCAGTTGATGACCGTTGACGAACCACCTTTTGATACCAATGGTAACGGTTGGCCTGTGACAGGTCCCAGACCTACTGCCACAGCCATGTTGGCTATGGCTTGTACTACGAGCAATAAGGTGAGTCCCATGACGAGAAATGCAGGAAAATAGTTCTCACATCGGTTGGCAATGCGGATGCCACGATAAAGCAATACCGTATAGAGGAAAATGACGCCAATAGCTCCGAACAATCCCAATTCTTCAATAATGATGGCAAAGATGAAATCAGAATATGCCTGTGGTAGGTAGTCGCGCTCTACCGATTTTCCAGGTCCGATGCCGATGATATTGCTGGTGGCAATAGCTATGTTGGCGTGTGCTACCTGGGCATCCTTACCTTGTATATCGAAGTCTTTTGGGGCTACGTCTGGTTTATTGAAACTCAGAATACGTCCTTTCCAAGTATCAGCACGGTGGAGAATCTTGTCGGCAAAATTTTTCTTTCTCGGGGCTTCTACTTTTTCGGTCTTGGCCTTACTCTCCATGGCAGGTTCTTCCTGATGTCCCGCCACCATGACGAAAGTAAGAACAGCAACTCCCAGACTGGCGCATAAAGCAAAGAGACGGAACAGTTGTCTCCATGGTACTCGACCGATTATCATCATCAAAGCTACAACGAAAAAGAGCAACATGGCTGTTGAAAGGTTCTCAAGACCAATCAGAATACATATGCCAACGGTATAGAACATGATGTATTTGAAGGCTTTGAGATCGGCCCTGTCTTCTCGTTGCATGACTGCCAGTACTTGTGCAGTTGCAAGCACTACCGTTCCTTTTGCCAGTTCGGATGGCTGGAACGACAGTCCTATGATATTGAGACTTCGATTTGCTCCGTTGATGGTTTCTCCGCCAACTAATACAACAATCAGCAATAATGCGCTTAGGAATAATAGCGGTACTATCATCAGTTTGAAATAACGACAAGGTATAAGTGGCATGACGAGTGCAACAGCAAAGCCAGCGATGATGGTTCCTGCATGAAACACGATAGGGCCGATGTAGTTCTGACTTCTGTAGGTTTGTTGACTTGAAGCCGAGAAAACTTCGACGATACTGACCATGCAGAGGAAGAAGAAGACCATCCAGATGACCTTGTCGCCTTTGAAGATATTGCTGATCTTAAAGTTCATTGCTTTTGTTGTTGATATAGCTTCTATGATGTGTTATAAATTTCTGACCAGCGTCTTGAACTGTTCGCCGCGGTCTTCCATGTTTTTGAATAAGTCGAATGATGCACAGCACGGACTCAGCAGAACAGTCATACCCGGTTCTGCCATTTCGTAGCAGGCTTCTACACATTCTTTCATAGAATGGGTGTCGCGTACTGGTATTCCGAGATTGTCGAAATTGTCGTGTAACTTCTTATTGTCGGCTCCAAGATATACAATGCCAGCACATTTCTCTTTTACTAATGGGATGATAGGACTATAGTCGTTGCCCTTGTCTTTTCCGCCAATGATGAGGATGGTCTTGTTTTTCATTGATTCCAATGCGTACCAGCATGCATCCACATTGGTGGCTTTTGAATCGTTAATATACTGGACGCCACGTACCGAACAAACCTTTTCCAAGCGATGCTCTACGCCGGGGAAGTCGCTGAGCGACTGGCGGATAATGTCTTTCTTGATACCTGCTATGTTGGTAGCGATACCTGCAGCCAGCGAATTGTAGATATTGTGTTTGCCCGTCAGACTGAGAGACTCCTGCTCCATGTTGAATGGTTCGGGTTTCTCAATCTTGTATTCTCCTTCTTCGATGTAACCGATGCTTCCTTTTTCTTTCAGTTCGGAGAAAGGATACAGTATGGCTTTGATGTCATATTTGCTCAGTTCGTTATGGATGATGGGATCATCGTTCCAGAAGATGAAGGCATCTTGAGGCGTCTGATTCTGGATGATGCGCATCTTTGCATCTACATAATTCTGCATGCAGAAGTCATATCGGTCGAGATGGTCTGGAGTGATGTTCAGCAGAATGGCAATGTTGGCACGGAAGTCATACATGTTGTCCAACTGGAATGAACTCAGTTCGATAACGTAATAGGCATGTGGATCTTCTGCCACTTGAAGTGCCAGCGAATTGCCGATATTGCCTGCCAATCCTACATCGTATCCAGCCTCTTTGAAGATATGGTAGATGAGGCTCGTTGTGGTAGTTTTACCATTTGAACCAGTAATACATATCATTTTCGAATCGGTGTATCGACCAGCAAATTCTATCTCGCTGATGATATGAATGCCCTTCTCCTTCACTTTAACTATCATTGGTGCTGTGTCAGGGATGCCAGGACTTTTGATAATTTCATCGGCATTGAGAATCTTTTCCTCTGTGTGTTGACCTTCCTCCCATTCGATATGGTGGTCGTCCATCAGCTTTTTATACTTGTCTTTAATTTTCGACATGTCGCTGACGAACACGTCGAAACCTTCTTTCTTGGCCAGTACAGCGGCGCCTGCACCGCTTTCTCCGGCACCTAATACTACGATTCTGCTCATCTTACTTTTAATGTTATAATCGTTATTGCTGCTAATATAATGGTTGTAATCCAGAAACGGATGGTAATTTTAGATTCATGGAACGGACGATGTGGCCAGTTGCGCAACAGATAGGTACTGGTACTGTCGAGTTGTGAATCAAGTCGGCGGAATGTGTCATGGATTGGTGTGGCACGGAACACACGTACGCGCTTGCCCTTACGTTTCTGCCATTTGAACCATTGGGTCTGGATGATGACACTCAGACTCTCGATGAAGAAAATGCCACAGAGAACTGGCAACAGCAATTCCTTATGGATGATGACTGCGCATACACCGATAATGCCGCCGATCGTCAGCGAACCTGTGTCGCCCATAAAGACCTGTGCAGGGTAGGCATTATACCATAGGAATCCTATCATGGCTCCGACGAAGGCACATAGGAATACTACAAGTTCCTGTGAACCGGGAATATACATGATGTCGAAGTATGCCGCATAGACAATATGACTGCTGACGTATGCAAAGATTCCAAGTGCCACACCAATGATGGCCGAGTTGCCGGCACACATACCGTCCATACCGTCGTTGAGGTTTGCGCCGTTGCTCACAGCGGTTACTACTATAATTGTCATAACGACAAAGAGAATCCATCCGGCTGCAACTTTATGTTCTCCGCAGAATGCCATGATGTTGGAATAATCGAGATTATGGTTCTTAAAGAATGGAATAGTCGTCTTCAGCGACTTGACATTTTCAGTCTTATGCTTGATAACAACTTCTTGATTCTGTTGTTGTACAGATATATTTTCCCGTACTACAGCATCAGGACTCAGCCAAAGTGTTAATCCCACAATGAAGCCAATACTGATTTGTCCCACAATCTTATATTTGCCCTTTAGACCTTCCTTGTTCTTTTTGAAGATCTTGATATAGTCGTCGAGGAATCCAAGGAATCCCAACCATACCGTAGTGACAATCATCAGAATGAGATAGATGTTGCGCATTCTGCCCAACAGTAGGACAGGTACCAGAATGGCTACGATGATGATAATACCGCCCATGGTAGGAACACCTTTCTTTTCCACACCGAAGGGATCGATACTGGCGTCGCGAGCAGTTTCTGATATATGGTGTCGCTTCATCCAGCGAATGAATTTCTCGCCGAACCATGCCGAGATGACCAGCGATAGAATTAATGCCAGAAGTGCACGGAAGGAAATGTACGACCAGATATGTGCTCCTGGGATGTCGAATCCTTCTAAAAATCTAAACAGGTAGTATAACATAGTCTGAATTATGAGTTAAAAATATCTCTGACCACTTCGCGGTCGTCGAAATGATGTTTTACGCCTTTTATCTCTTGATAGTCTTCATGACCTTTACCTGCTATGAGGATGACATCGCCTTTTTGTGCCATCATGCAGGCGGTACGGATGGCTTCTTTTCGATCGACGATGCTCACGACCTTTTTCATCTGTTGAGGAGTGAGGCCCGCCAACATGTCGTTGATGATATCTTGTGGTTCCTCAAAGCGTGGGTTATCGCTGGTGATGATGACGCGGTCGCTCTGTTTGACAGCCTCTTGTGCCATGAGCGGGCGTTTGCCTTTGTCGCGGTTGCCTCCTGCGCCACAAACTGTGATGACGTGTCCCTCTTTGCCTTCGAGTACTTCGTGGATGGCATTAAGTACATTCTCCAATGCATCGGGAGTATGTGCATAATCTACTACGGCTGTGATTCCGTCTTTGGAACGAATCGGCTCCAAGCGTCCAGCCACGCTTTTCAGCGTACTCATCACAACGAGAACGTCTTCGGGATTCTTGCCCAGCATGACAGCAGCGCCATAGACAGCCAAAAGGTTGCTGACGTTGAACTTACCGATGAATTGCACGCCTACTTCTCGACCGTTGATTTCGAGATACATGCCTTCAAAGTGACATTCGATAATGTGTGCGCGGAAGTCAGCCATTTGGCGTATGGAGTAGGTCTTGATATTGGCTTTGCAGTTTTGAACCATGACGCTACCGTTTTTGTCATCGGCATTGGTGATGGCAAAAGCCTCTTTGGGCAGTCCGTCGAAGAATGCCTTCTTGGCGTTGCGATAGTTTTCGAAAGTCTTATGATAGTCGAGGTGGTCGCGTGTGAGATTGGTGAAGATGCCTCCTGCAAATGTCAATCCGCCGATACGTTTTTGCGCAATGGCATGGCTTGAACACTCCATGAAGGCGTATTCGCATCCAGCTTCAACCATGCGGTGGAGCAGATGATTGAGTTCGATGGGGTCTGGAGTGGTATGATCGGCTGCAATGGCTTCGTCTTCAATATAATTGCAGACGGTTGAGAGCAGTCCGCAACGGTGTCCGAACTTACGGAACATGTTGTAGAGCAATGTGGCGATGGTTGTTTTACCGTTGGTGCCAGTAACTCCCACCAGTTTGAGCTTCTTAGAAGGATTGCCGTAGAAATTGGTTGCCACCTGACCTACCACATCTTCGGTTGAAGCCACTTGCAAGTAGCTTACGCTTTCGATTTTTTCCTCAGGCATATCCTCGCAGAGAATGGCAGTTGCTCCCAGTTCTATGGCTTTGGCTATGAACTTGT
>SAMEA3663162__coassemble_329_pt1 | contig 11759 bp, 6 predicted proteins | sample SAMEA3663162__metabat2_high_PE_021 | metagenome-assembled genome bin SAMEA3663162 (sample SAMEA3663162) | pig gut metagenome | biome: pig gut; feature: pig-associated habitat; material: faeces | place: Denmark | collected 2012
TGAATCCGATGTTGATAGCCAGCTCATTGAGGTTGAGGTTGGTATTGACCAGCAATGTGCAGGCATGTTTCAGTCGAATTTCGCGAACCAGTTCGGCAGGTGTCTTGGTTGTGATATTGCGTATCTTATGGAAGAAAGGTACACGTCCCATACCCATCGCCGAAGCCATCTCTTCTACGCTGATTTGTCCGCGGCTCATATTTTGCAGTACATATTGTTCCACATTTCTCATGAGTTGTTGGTCCATGATGCTACTCATAGAGTAGTCGCCGATAGTACCGTCCCCATAGTATTGACGTGCAATTTCCTTGCCGCTCTGTACGGGGTTGTCTTCTTGCTTCTGCTCTTGCTCGTCAGTTGTTGACGGCTCAGGAGTTGTAGCTTCTTCATCAATCGGCTTTCTACTGGGTTTGCTGGTCAACGTAGCTGTTGTCATGCTGGAGTTCTGACTCTCCAGTCGGCGTGTTTCATAGCCTTCGATAGTGTCGTGATCTACCAGAGCGGCACCCAGTCCGAGTAGTACGTTGAAACGTGAGACAGCCTCTTGTACGTTAAACGGTTTAGCAATATAATCGTCAGCCGAGAGCGTGATATTATTGTTGTTCATATCTTCCTGAGACATCACTTGATCTGTCAATAGTACGAATTTGATGCGCTCGGTACGTGGATTACTCTTCAACTGGTTGCAGAGCATACTACCTGTCATATAGTTCATGTCATCTTTGCAGACAATGAGGTCAGGGTGCAATGCTTCGACTTCAGCCCGTGCTTTCTTAATATCATCATAGAGATGTAGATGGTAAATTTCGCGCAGATGGGCTTTGAGGAACAACAAAAACTCGTGGTTATCATCGATTATCATCACGTGAATATCCTGTTGAGTGGTAGTTTCGATGCGTATAGGCTTGATATCTGCCGTCAGTGCAGGAGCTTCTACTTGCGACAAATCGAGACTACCTCTTGCACCCAACTCCAGTCTGTCATGGGTTTTGTTCTCGGCTTTTTCTTCCGGATGCTCCAGTGTTGTTTGCATTTCTGAGATACGGGTGATGACCTGTAGCATTTGGAAGTGGAGAGAGTTGAGTTGTTCTTTTCCTTCAAGAGAGTGTTCCTGTTCAGAAAGATTTCCGATGATTGTTGTCATTCTGGCCATAGGTTGGCGTAGGTCATCACTTGCCAGTTTTATTTCTTCACGCTGTCGTTTCAGTTCGTCTATAACGGTGCGTTTGTGGAGCATCAGTGTTCTCATCTTCTTGAATCCATATCGCCAAGTGCATAGTATGATGATGGCGATGACAACGTAGATGGTGAGCATCCACCATGACAACCACCATGGGCGGTCGATAACAATTTCGAGGGTACGTTCTTTATTGCTGACAGCACCATTGGCGCTTACTGCTTTAACGTGAAGGGTGTATGTTCCACTGCTGAGATTGCGGAATTTCACACCGTGAAGCAGTGCATCGCCGTTGCGCCAGTAGTTGTCGCGTCCTTCCATCCAGTACATGAACTGCAGGCGCTCGCCTTGGTTGTAGTTACCTGCAGCGAATTTGATGGTGAAGTTGTTTTGACCATTCTTCAGTTCAATGCGCCCGCTCTCGTTGAGAGCTTGTACGAGAATCACATGTCCATCGTATTCATGACCTATCTGTATTTCCTCTTCTCCTACAAAGAGCTGTGTGAGCATCACTTTTGGTAAACGTTCCTGGTCGTTCTTGCCCGATTGTCTTGCCCAGTTCACTCCATAGAGACCTCCGAAGAGCACATTTCCGTCTGCTTTAGTGAGTATGGCACCCATATTAAACTCATTGCTTTGCAGTCCGTCGCTGGTATTGTAGTTGTAGAGACCATAGTTGAATGTACCATTTTCATGGTTACGCTGCACTACGATACGGCTAATACCATTGCTTGTGGTCACCCATAGGTTGTGGTTTTTATCTTCTGTAATACCGCATATAGAGTTGTTGCAGAGTCCGTTCTTCTCTGTGAGATAGTTGAGCGTGTCGTTTTCCAAGTTCAGAATATTCAAACCTTCGCGTGTTCCAACCCATATCAATCCTCTTGAGTCTTCGTATACCTGTGTGATATAGTTGTTGGTAAACGTTTTTAGATTTGATTTGTTTCCTGTCAGCACGGTTTTGTCACGTGTAGAGAGGTTCAATACGATAAGACCTTCTGCCGTTCCTGCCAGCATTGTGTTGTTTTTCCCGTAGAACAGACAGGTCACATTGTTGGTGTTGAGCATACCATTTTCACGTGTATATGAGGAGAAGGTATTCATCTGTGGGTTGAACACCTGCAGTCCACCGTTGGTTGCAATCCATACGTTGCCGAACTTATCGCTGGTTAGTGCATTGACATGGTCATCGATCAGCGTCTTTGCACTATCACGGGCAACAGAGAAGATCTTAGCATATCCATCTTTGATGCGAGTCAGTCCGTTCTGTCGTGAACCCACCCAAAGGCTTCCGTCAGAGGTTGTTGTCATGCACGAAACCTTCTGGCTGGCAAGAGTTCCCTCGTAGCCTATTATACCATGGTCACTTGTACCAAACCATATGCGACCGCTGTTGTCCTGTGCGATGGCAGTGATATCGCCATTGAAATTGCTTTGGAATTTATAGATGTTGTCGCCGTAGAATGCTACACCCGATTTCTCTGTTCCCACCCAAAGCAGGTCAGTATCATCTACGTATAGGCTTTGTATGCCGATAGTTTCCTGTTGTGTGCGTGCATCGATACCGTTGGTGGGACGTACAGGTTCCATGATTTGTGCTTCAGTATTTGTTCTGATGAGTCCCATACGGTCTGTACCTATCCATATATTTCCAGCTTTGTCGCCCACTATGCCATTGACGCTGTGATCCACCGATACACCAGTGAGTCCCAGTTGATTGCCTATGGTAGTATCCCAAGTGTTAGAGGTTTTATTGTAGCGCATCAGTGTGCCTTGTCCGTAGAGCCATATCACATCGTTTTTGTCAGCAAAGACTTTGAGTGAAGAGGTATGGCGCAGATGTTGTTGAGCAATAAAGTCAGTCTGCCATACGGTATGCTGTTGGTGCATTACGTCGCAGCAAACCAGTCGTCCATCGTTGTACACGATGACTGCGCCATCTCGACATTCACCGATTGAACATATAGTTCCCTGTGGCACGCCGTGTGCGTCGTTGGTATAACCAAATTCATAGAGCAATTGTTGTTGCATGTTATAGGCTACCACACCTTTGTTTGGAATGGCAGCCCACAGGTTTTTGTGTCTATCGAAATATACCACGGTGGGTTGTCCTTCAATGCCCATAGCGGTATAAACCTGTTTCATATCTCGTTCGAATGTTTCTGTTTGTGGGTGATAGACGCAGAATCCAGTGAGGGTTTGCACCCAGATGTTACCGTCCAATGCTTCCTGCAGACTGATGATATAGCTGTCGGGTAGTGATGAACCATCCTGTGAGTTGCTCTGAAAACTCTTAAAGGTATAGCCATCGTAGCGGTATAGCCCCGCAGGTGTTCCCATCCATACATATCCTCTTGAGTCTTTAAGTATGCAGTTAATCTGACTACTGGTCAGTCCGTTGCGCACGTCAAGCGTTTTAAACAAATAGATGCCGGCTGCTGCGATTGGCATGGCCAGCATGAGGATGATTAATAGTTTTTTCAGTACTTTCATTGTCGGTATCTGTTATTACAATACGCAAGCATAACGGTCAACGACTCCCAAGAGTTGGTTTTGTTCATTGACCACGAGCACGTTATGTATTTTGTTTTGATTCATTATTTTCTGTACTTCAGAGATTTTGGCTTGTGGCGAAACCTTCTTTGGCGTACGTGTCATGATGTCTGCCACAGTGCGGTCGAAGAATTCGGCCTGCCATCTTTCCATGGCGCGTCGAATGTCACCATCGGTGATAAGTCCGGCAATTTGTCCATCTACGATAGCTATTCCCAGTCCGAGTTTACCTTTGCTTACCAGTATAATGGCATCGCCCAAATGCATATCGGGTGATAGGATAGGGAGTTTTTCGGTAATCATCACATCTTGTGCAGTGGTCAGTAATCGCTTGCCGAGTTCGCCACCGGGATGGAATTGTGCAAAGTCTTGTGGTCGGAAATGGCGTTTTTCCATCAGTGCCACAGCCAGTGCATCGCCCATAACAAGTGTTGCCGTTGTGCTGCTGGTAGGTGCGAGATTGAGTGGACAAGCCTCTTTTTTTACTGCAACATTGAGGTGACAGGTGGAGTATTTTGCAAGTAATGACGTTGGGTTACCGCTCATTCCTATGATAGGAATCTCCATGTGGAGTACCATTGGTATGAAGCGTAGCAGTTCGTCGGTCTGTCCTGAATTGGAAATGGCGAGTACCACATCGCCTTTCGACATGACGCCAAGGTCGCCATGATATACATCGAGTGGATTGATGAAAAACGACGGTGTGCCTGTAGATGCCAGTGTGGCAGCAATCTTTGCACCGATGTGTCCGCTTTTGCCAACACCGGTGACAATCACTTTTCCATGGCAGTCGTAGATGAGTTCTACGGCTTTGTCGAAGTTGTCATCCAGTTGTGGTATCATGTCGAGCACAGCCTGTGCCTCGTCTTTAATACATTGTATGGCGTATTCTCTTGTTGTCATTGCTCGTTTGGTTGTTGTTAGTCGTTTTTCAGAAGTTTTGTTATCAGTTCTTCCAGACGGTCTAGTTCCAGCATATTGGCAGCATCGCTCAGTCCGTTGTCTGGGTCTGGATGTACTTCAAAGAACCATCCTGTGGCTCCGAAGGCTTTTGCCGCCATAGCCATCTGTGGTACGAAACGTCTGTCACCGCCGGTTTTTCCGTTTGCACCGCCTGGGCGTTGTACGCTATGTGTGCAGTCCATGATGACGTTGGGAACGATCTCCAGCATGTCGGGTATGTTTCTGAAATCCACTACCAGATTATTGTATCCCATCATGTTGCCACGCTCTGTGAGCCATACGTCTGTAGCCCCGGCCTCGCGTGCTTTCTCTACGGGATAGCGCATGTCCTGTCCGCTTAGGAACTGCGCTTTTTTGATATTGACGATACGCCCGGTCTGTGCAGCTGCTACGAGAAGGTCTGTTTGCCTACAGAGGAATGCCGGTATCTGTATTATATCTACCACTTCGCCTGTCGGTTTGGCTTGCCATGCTTCGTGTATATCGGTAAGTAGGCGTAGGCCATATTTGGTTTTTACATCTGCCAGCATCTGCAGTCCACGGTCAATACCCGGTCCACGGAAAGAGTGGATCGATGTGCGGTTCGCTTTGTCGAACGAAGCTTTGAAAATAATGTCGGTGCCCAATCGGTTGTTGATGTCCACCAGTTTTTTAGCCACAGTATCGAGTAGTTCGGCTGACTCGATAACGCAAGGCCCTGCAATGAATGTTGCTTTCATGTTGTCCTGTATGTTTTAAGACGCAAAGTTAAGCAAATTATTTTATATTTATATTACGTGGCAAAGTTAAGCAAAAAAACGCGGATAATCTTATTTTGTGTCAACAAAATGATTGCCACACTCGAAAAAAAGCAAAATATGCTATTTTTATAGTGAGAATCCCTATATTTGCAACAGATTTTATTCTCGGAGGTTGGTTTTCCCATCCTTCAATTGTTAAACTTCAAAACAACAAAACAATGAAAAAATGTTTCATGACTCTCGTAGCTCTTGTAGTGGCTACAGTGGCAAGTGCCCAGGTTTATGTGGGTGGTAGTGTTGGATTTATTGGTAGTTCACACGATGGAACAACCAAGAACAACTTCCAAATTCTGCCGGAACTTGGTTTCAAACTTGAGGATAACATTGCCGTAGGTATCGTTCTTGGCTATGCTCAGGATGAAGTGTCTGTTGAAAAGACAGTAGCAGGATCTACTGTTACTGTTTCTCAGAAGGACAAGCAGTTTCGTATCAGCCCTTATTTGCGCTATACCGCTCTGAAATTTAAGTGTGTTGATGTTTTTGTTGATGCTGGTCTCGACTACATCCACTCTGATAATGGTAGCGTGAAGAACAATACTTTCGGTCTTGGTGTACGTCCCGGAGTAGCAGTTAATCTGAACGATAAACTGAGCTTTGTTACCCATTTCGGTTGGTTGGGTTATCAGAATTCAAAGGATGATTACGATGGTGCCAAAGCTACTAACACTTATGGTGTAGCTCTTGACGGCAACAATCTGACTTTCGGCCTCTACTACAATTTTTAAAGTATAGCGACAGTTATTACGTTACAATAATCATTCGCCCGGCAATTCCATCGGAACTGCCGGGCGAACTGTATTCTGTATGAGTATTAGTTGTTGTGCAGATGTATATCTTGTTGTGGGAATGGAATCTCGATGCCGTTGGCATTGAGCGTGTCGTAGATGGTTTTGAGCACATCGCTTGTCACATGTGAACGCTTGGTAGCTTCCGACCATACGAATATTTTGAGGTTGATACTTGAGTCAGCCAGTTCGCCCACAACCGATTTGGCTGTCTTGGTAGGGTCAGTCCATTGGTGGTGCATATTGTTGACAGCCGTGTCAACCAGTTCCATCACTTGTTGCAAGTTACTTCCGTATGCCACCCCATAGTGTATAGTTGTCAGTATATACCCATGGTTGCGAGTCAGATTTTTATAGTTTTTTGAGAACAACTGTGAGTTTTGGAAGGTAATCACCTCACCATATACTGACTCTACAATGGTCGATGTATAGTTGATGGTAGTCACTTTTCCCATGGTTCCATCCACTTCAATCCAATCGCCTACTTTGATGCGTCCTGTCATGAGAGAAATACCGTAGTAGATATTTTCGATGATGTCTTTCGATGCAAATCCGATACCCGTTGACAGTCCGCCTGTCACTACCATCAGCCATTCGAGCGACACACCGAGTACGCTCATCGTGATGAGGAACCATGCGCCCCATACCAAAACCTGTGTTACATTCTTTCCCATTACTTCTCGGCTTGCTGCTGTCGATGGGTCGGAACTGCGGTAATGCATGCGTAGAAACTGCAGTACAGTAGTACAAATGTACGAGAATAGGAACCACAGACTGATGACAAATGCCAGCGATACGATGCTGAGTTTCAGATTGCTGAGGTCAACAAACTTGGCATAGAATATCTTCCAGCATAGGTCTGTCAGGTTGAATACATCTGCAGCCCAATAGAAACTGATCATGACCGATATTACCCCCAGCACAGGCAGTAATACCTGATAGAGTAGGTCGTAAGCCCATGTTTTGGAGATGGGCATCTCTTCGTAGTGGTGCTTGATACCATAAATTTTAAGGTATTGCAACGCACAGGTGATGGTGAGGATACATGTGAGCTGCATTGTCCACCAGATGAGTAATTGCACGGCAAATAGGGTGTAGCCTATCCATGAGCATACCACAGATGTGATAAATACCGCTTGTGTGATATAGGTGTAGAACATGTCCGATTTCGGAATGTTCTTGTTGTGGCGTCTGATCACGCTCCATTGCCACAGGGCGCAGAGCACGAGGATGGGTGGGAATATCAGATTGACGAGTTCGTTAGGTATCAGAATGATACGGAATACGATGACCAGGAAACTTACAGCTAAAAGTGGTGTATAGATGCGGAAGGCGCTCTTAATCTGACTGCCATTGACACGTAGCAAGAGTGAGATAAGGATGGCACCCATCAACCATGCAAAATTGACCAACAGTCCGCATGCCATGATGAAGAAATGCTGCTGTGATACAGTTAGCATGATGGCGAGAATGAGGCCGAAAGTCACCGTGGTGGTGGCCATAGTGATACAGGCTTGTTTTTTTAGAAACTCCTTGGTGCGGAATCGCTTCGGCACTACATAGTGGATAACCACATAGTTGAGTAGTGTAGCGATGATGGCATAGATGAGGATAGAAACAAGCAGTCCCACAATCCATCGGCTATCCCATTGCGATTTGGCATTGGGTTGGTATTTCTTTGTGACCGTCTGCATGGTGGTAGTCCATTGTTGCGGCCAATTGGCAAGAATGGAAATATAGCTGTCTCCACCATTGCGGAAGATACTTGTTTGTATGTCGTTGTATCGTTTCTGTGCATAGTCGTTGAGATAGGCGAGCCGCTTCTCCGTCATGTCGTAGAAGGTGATGTATTCTTTCATTGTTCCACGACTTTCTTCCAAATTGTTGCGAATGTTGGTGGCGAGGGTGAGACACACGCTTCGGTCGGTTTTTGCATGGTCGTCGAGCATCATTACAGGCATAGATCGAAGTGACACGATGAGTGAATCGTAGCGTGCTATGTTGCTATTAAGCTTGTTTATCCACGTGTTAAAAGGCAACTGTTGCTGCCTAAACTCATGATACTGTTCGGTGGCTTCATGGCAAGCATAGGTCAAGTCAAATACATAATCCTGTTTTTGCGAGTAGAGCATCAGTGCATTTTGGTTTGACCGCTCCATGGTTGCAAATAGTTGGTCGCGCACTTTCTTGTTTTGCGTTTTGCTCAACTCCAACCGTTCTGTCAGCTCACGATGAAAGTCAGTGAGCTCTGATCGCAGGATATGTAGGGTCTGTGGAAGGTCTTTCTCTTTCAGCACAGCATGGCTGGCGAGCGTGATGGTCAGTGCGATGAGCACCGTCAGTATTCTTTTCATATTCAATCGGATGGTTCTGTATTGGGTAATTATTGGCGCAAAGTTACAAAGAAAAGTTGAGACGATAAAGCGAATGAAGAAGTTTAACGCTATTCTGCCTACAAAAATTCGTAAACATCCAATGAGATCCTTCCGGATAGTGGTTTATTTTTCCTTTTTAACTTCATTATTTCTTTGTTTCGTATGATTATCACAAAAGTTTTGTACCTTTGCAAGGAAATATAAGAACTATGCCGATGACCACCTCATATTCACATTGCCAACTCATTGCCGACAGTGGCAGTACCAAAACCGACTGGGCACTGCTGGCTGGCGAAACCCTTGTCTGCCAATGTCAGACGCAAGGTATCAATCCTTTTCATCAGTCTGCTGAAGTCATAGATCGCGTGTTGCGTGAGGAGCTTCTTCCGTCGCTTCCGGCAGAGGCTACGGTTGGTCATGTGGCTTTCTATGGTAGCGGTTTGCGTCCCGAATTGCAACCGATGATGCGTCAACTGCTTATGTCGGCATTTTTACATGCCGATGTGCAGGCAGAAGGCGATTTGCTGGGGGCAGCACGTGCGGTATGTGGTCGTGCAGAAGGTATTGCCTGTATCCTTGGTACAGGAGCCAATTCTGGTCTGTACGATGGACAAAATATTGTGATGAACACTCCGCCGTTGGGCTATATTCTTGGCGATGAGGGTAGTGGGGCAGTGCTCGGTCGGCAGTTTCTCAACCTTATATTTAAGGAGTCTGCTCAATCCGCCTTGCGCGAAGCGTTTCTTTCTGAGTTTCATTTGACGATGGCTGATGTTATCGATCGTGTCTATCGCCAACCTTTAGCTAATCGATGGTTGGCATCATTGTCACCATTTATTCATCGAAACCTTGATAGAGATGGTGTACGCAGCATGGTGATTGATAATTTCAGGCAGTTCTTTCGTCGTAATCTGACAGCGTATCAAAGACAAGATTTGCCTGTCGGATTTGTTGGAAGTATGGCTTTCTACTATCGTAGCGAGTTGGAAGTGGCTGCAGAGGCTGAAGGTTACTGTGTTGGCACAGTCTTGAAAAGTCCGTTGGAGGGATTGATTGCTTATCATCAGGCAGAAAACTTCTGATGTCTGCCGTTGTCGCATACATAATTTTCAGTTTTCAGATTTTTATCGAACATCGAACATCTTGTTTGCGTAACATCCAATCATACAGTTGGTTATATCGGTGTTTGAAGGCTGAAATGCCGAATTGTCGAACACCCATCGAACATCGTTGTCTAAAGATATAATCATCCGCTTATGTGCATTGGTTTATGTGTAGATGGGCGGTAGCCCCAGCCTGCATAGTATTTTCAGCTCTTTTCTAATGCCTGATAAAAATATTATCCAACGTTTGATAAAAGTGTTATCCAACGTTTGGTAAAAGTGTTATCCAACGTTTGATAAAGGTATTATCCAACGTTTGGTAAAAGTGTTATCCAACGTTTGATAAAAGTATTTTCCAACGTTGACACAAGTGTTATTCAACGTTTGACACAAGTGTTTTTCAACGTTTGGCAAAGGTATGATCTAACGTTTGATAAAGGTATTGCCAATGTAGGAAAAAATCTGGCAAAATAGTCAGAATGCTATAAACGTATTCATTTTGTGTGAAATCAGTTTACAGATTACTACCGAAAAGAGAAATGCTCAACATTTCGTTTTTCTACCATCTTGAAGGCACATAATGGTCGAATCTTCCAAAAATGGGCAGATTGGTGGTCGATTGGTGGTCATAAATTTTTATCAAGAATTATATAAGTAGATGAGTCACAGTGCTTAAGAAACATGTTGTGGTCGATGGTAGCAAAAATAAAATGTCGCGTGCACGTGTGCGCGAGAAGAAACAATTGTTACTCTGTGAAAAAATACATTACATTGAAAACTATATGCGTGTAGGTGGATGCTCTGCTGTGCCGATACTATTATTAGCATCAGAGTTATTTCGCCTTAATATATTTTAAATAGGAAAAGCTTGGTAGTTGACGCAAAAATGAGTATATTTGCAGACGCTAAATGAAATAGCGAAAGACTTACACCCGATTATTCACAAACAAAAAAACATATTATTATGAAAAAAGTATTGTGCCTCTTGGCATTTTTTGGAATCATACTCTCTGTCGCAGCTTGTGGTGGTGACGATTCCAAAGACCCTGCACCTGCGGGAACAGCTCCTAAAGCAATCTCAGTAACTCCCGCAAATGGAACGAAAGATGTTGCTCTTGGCAATGTTCACGTGAAGGTGGTTTATAGCACACCGTCAAAGCGCGTAATAGGAGCCGATGACATCAAAATCACCGGAACTACGTCAACTCCAGCAAATTTGAAATTCTCAGTGGCAACACTCGAATTCGATTTGGATTGTCAGGAAGAAGGCGCGACCATTGGTGTGAACATTCCTCAAGGTTATGTAGTATCTAATAATGGTGCGAAACCATCTGAACCAGTATCTTTCAGCTTTACCATGTTTAAAAAGCCAGACCTTGGCAACGACGAATATGAGTCGGCTTCGGTTGCTGTGAAGAATATGATAGCCGGATGGAATCTTGGTAATACACTCGATGCATGGGCTGAAGGTTCAACAGGTTTGAATCAAGAAACCTGTTGGGGACAACCCAAGACCGAGGCTTTCCTGATGAAGAAGATGAAGGAAAAAGGCTTTACCGCAATCCGCGTTCCTGTGACTTGGAAAGACCACATGGATAGTGCAGGCAATGTGGATGAGGCATGGATGAACCGTGTGGCAGAAGTGGTCAACTATGTGTTGGATAACGATATGTATTGTATTCTCAACGTGCACCACGATACTGGAGCAGACAAAACCGCATGGTTGAAAGCCGATGGCACTACCTATGCAGCGTCTAATGCTAAGTTTAAGTATCTCTGGAAACAGATTGCCGACCATTTCAAAAACTATAGTGAAAAACTCGTTTTTGAAGGATACAACGAGATGTTGACAGGTAGTGACGCTTCAGCCCAATGGAACACACCAAAAAATGAAGCCAACCTCGACTATATCAATAAGTATGCGCAAGACTTTGTAGATGCAGTACGCTCTACTGGTGGCAAAAATAAATATCGCAACCTCATTGTGACTACTTATGCCGCAT
>SAMEA3663162__coassemble_335_pt1 | contig 11669 bp, 7 predicted proteins | sample SAMEA3663162__metabat2_high_PE_021 | metagenome-assembled genome bin SAMEA3663162 (sample SAMEA3663162) | pig gut metagenome | biome: pig gut; feature: pig-associated habitat; material: faeces | place: Denmark | collected 2012
TCTGAATCCAAGGAAGGTGGTTGGTATCGTGAAACGTCCTAAACGCCAGTTTGAACCCGACCCACAGGTGAAGGGGCGTTCGGCAGAACATAGTGACTATACGCATTCTGGGTATAGTCGTGGTCACATGGCTCCTGCTGCCGATATGAAATGGAGTGAGCGGGCGATGAACGAGAGCTTTTATCTGAGTAATGTGTGTCCGCAGGTGCAAGCCATGAATGGTGGTGTATGGGAACATGTGGAGCGCAAATGCAGGCAGTTGGCAAAAGAGACTGAGATTTTTATCTGTACAGGTCCTATCATGGGCAAACGTCCAGAGCGCATCGGTAGAAACGGTGTGGCTGTTCCGGAACGATTCTTCAAGGTGGTTTGTATGCAGCGCAACGGTAAATGGCAAGCCATCGGCTTTGTTGTTCCTAACAGTGATTGCAAGGGAAGTATGTTTCGCTATGCTTGTTCGGTAGATCAAGTTGAAGCGTTGACAGGCCATGATTTCTTCTATGAATTGCCTGATTCGATAGAAAACAAAATAGAGGCGGCATGGGGAACGCAAGCCGATTGGCAATAACTTATTCGCGTGGATAAGTTGAATGCCATATAGATATTATAGAGCAGCGAAAGCATAGTGAAATTGAATTTTCACTTTGCCTTCGCTGCTTTATTATCGAGATGTGATGTTAACGATTGGCGATTAGTAGTCGTAAAGACGGATGTGGAGAATCTTCCAATCGTCGCACGAGATGCGAGCGTGACGGCCCTGATGGTCTTGGTCGCCATTGTGGCGACGCAAGAACTGTAGGCTTCCATCGGAAGCAATAGTTACCTCATCCACAAAACCGATACCTTTGCGCTTGCCAGTGAAACGACCTTTTTGTTGTTTGGCGGTCTGTTGACCAGCCAAGGCAAAACCATCTTCACCCAGCGTTTTCTGTTCTTCGCGGTTCTTCTCGTATTCGGTGGCAAAGCTCACGACGATGCCAGAACCCGCCAACAGATATTCGTTGGCTGCCAAACGGATGATCATAGCACCACCTTCGGGCCATGTTGAACCATCGGTGGCACGAGCGTCCCAAGGTAAGGTGTAGTAATGGCGCGCGGTAATCATCGTGCCTTTATCGTTGATGATGCGCTCTTTGTCCTCTTGGTCGAAGAGCAGTCCCCACGAAGGTTTGTTCATCAAGGGGCGCAACTGGCGTAAGAGGTCGTACGACTTGCTGATGCCATTGGTTTCTGCCTTACTGGCTTGGTCGATGGCAAAGGGTGAAAATCCCAATGCCTGATGCTCGCCGAAGGCATACATGGCGCGCACACCACTGTTGACGCAGCAACGCGTTTCGGGAATAAACAGACGATTGTTGGCAAGCGCATATTGACTTGCCCAACCCTTGAAGCCCGTGTCGTAGATGTCGGGAGCCAGCAACAACAGTTGTGGAGCTCCAGCATGCCAGAGGTCGATGAGGTGGGCGAGCGGTCCTGCCGAAGGATATTGTCCCGGCAGACGTCCTCGGCTGTTCATGGCAGCATTGACATAGAACGGCAGTTGCGTGATTTTTCTGCCAGCCTCACACAGTCTGCCTACATATTTCGCATAGTTGTAAGCCATAAAGACCTCGTCGGCATAGACATCGGTGCCAAACATGCCATTCCATGTGCGTTCCTTGAGGTTGAGACGATTCGTCAACCAAGGGTGGAGCGACTTCTGGTGTTTCTTCAGATAACTTATCAATTCGTCGGGCACAGGCTTTTGCCATTCGCGTTCTGCCAATGGTGCATGGTCGCGAGCATCTTCCAACATACCTATTTCATTCTCCACTTGAATCATGATGACCACATCCTTGCCCCGTTCTTCCACTCGTTTGAGCAGTGCTTCGAAGGCACGGCGGTCTGCTTGGAACACCTCTTCGGAGAAGCAACTGGCAATTTCCAATGGTTTGCCATCGGCTGTTGTGGCGCGAGGGAAACGTTTGGTGTCTTCTTTGAACCATAGTGGTGCGTAACACGACATGGAGTTTTTCCATGCTCCAAACCACAATAATACGAGTTGCAACTGATTCTCACGTGCTTGGTCGATAGTGCGGTCCAAGAGTGTAAAGTCGAACTTTCCCTCTTGTGGTTCAAGAAATTCCCAGTAGATGGGCGCCAGTACGGTGTTCAGTCCAAGGGCTTTCATGCGAGGCATGACCTTGTCGATGTCGGCAACCGATGTGGTTGCCGAGTTGCTGAGCTCTCCGCCGAGCATGAAGAAATCGTTTTTCTGCTGTGCATGAACGGGCGACAGCAGACATAAGAATAATATAAAGGAGAGTGGAATCTTCATATACTATTGTTTTTTATTTGCGAATCCACCGAAATACTTCAAGCAAACATCGCGCCATTCACGTGCATTCTGCACCTGATCTTCCAAGCGATCATCCACTTCGCGCCATCGCTGTTCATCAACATAATGGCGCATTTTGTTGTGCCAGATGTTATGATAGGTCTCTACGTTGATGACACCTTGGTTGTAGTGATACTGCAGCGACTCCCACAGGGTGCTTCCGTCTTTCATTCGATAAGTCCAAGGCACATGATGGAACCACAGCAGGAGATTCTCCGGACAGGTCTCCAACTTATCGTACATCGACGCATAGGGTTCGCGATACTGGCTCACAGCATCGGTACCCTTAGACGAACGGTCGAAACCAATGCCGTTGGCGTCAGCCTGATGATAATATACCGGGCACCATTCCAATGGATATTCAGCCTTGAAGCCATCGGGTTCTGGACCATAATGGTGGTCGAACTTGAAGATATGGTGTAAGCCCAATGGCATCATGTAATCGACACAGGTCTCACGACTCTCTTCCATGATGGTTGACATCATATAGACGAAATTCTCATCGGTACTGAAAGTTTGTCCCAACCATTCTTTGGCAATATCCTCAGACGATAGTGATGGATCCCATGCCAAACGTCCGAAAGCATACCAGTTGGCTTGCGAGAAATGGTGACCACACCAGTTGCGGTCCTTGCCGATATTGGCTACGCCTGAAATGCCCGCCAGCCATTCGGGTTCCACATACTGGAAAAACTCTTTCCACATAGGACCGAGATAGACCAGATGGTGTGACTGACCAGTGTATTCCTGTGTGATTTGCAGTTCAGCCATATTGGGCGTCTCGCTAATCTGATCGAATATAGGACTGTAAGGTTCACGTGGTTGGAAGTCGAGCGGACCGTTTTTGGTTTGCAGAATGACGTTTTCGCGGAACTTACCGTCGAGCGGTTTAAACTCCGACACCGCCTGTTTCACGCGGTCTTCCCCTTTATGGTTAGCGCCATAGACGAAGCAACGCCAGATGACGGTACCGTTGAAAGGTGCTAAAGCATCAGCCAACATATTGGCACCTTCGGCATGTGTGCGATGATAGTCGCCCGGTCCGGGTTGTCCTTCACTATTGGCTTTCACCAAGAAACCGCCGAAGTCGGGGATGATACTGTAGATTTCCTTTGCCTTTCGCTTCCACCATTGACGCACACGCTTGTTTTTTGGATCAGCGGTGCGTGTATCGCCAAGTGCCATTGGTGTGGCGAAATTGATAGAGAGATAGACGCGAATGCCGTAAGGGCGCAACAGATCGGCAATCTTTCTGACCTCGTCGAGGTATTCACGCGTCAGCATCTTAGGCGAAGCGTTGACATTGTTGAGCACCGAACCATTGATGCCGATAGAGGCATTGGCGCGTGCATACTGATGAAGCAATGCTTCATCGAGGTGGAACCACTCGAAGATACTCTCTCCTGCATAGCCACGTTCGATGCTTCCGTCAAGATTGTCCCAGTGGTTGAGCATTCTCAAACGAAACCTTGGGTGCTGTTCCACGTGGTTCATGTTGCCTTGTATGGCTTGACGACGCAGTACGTCGTAAGCGCCATAGAGCAGACCGATGTCGCGTCGGGCACGTACCACGACACTGTCTTCATTGCCATTGATGGTAAAACCCTCGTCGTCTGTAAGGGCAGGGTCGATGAGTAATGTTGCCTTTGTACCAGCGAAATAGTCGGTAAGTTCTTGTTTTGCCAAGTCTATCGTTGCCGATTGTGCATTGGTGCTCACGTGTGCTGTTTGGCTTTTCTGTGCCGGCAACCATAAACGATGGCCGTCTTCAGCCCATGAAGATAGGGTGAAGACGGTCAGAGTAAGTAGTGTGAATAGTTTTTTTTTCATTTGCTTTATTGTTGTTTCAACAGGTTCATGGGTTGTTGCAGTGGCAGAGCATCGGTTGTTTTCTCAGTATATTCTGTGAGTTTCAATGTGGCAGAAGCCTTGATGGTCTCTACATCAGTACCGATTTGGAAGGTATAAACGCCAGCATCAACTTTCCATTGGCATCCAGCTTCATCGTAGCTTGCCAAGTCGCGCTTGTCAATTTGCATGGTGAGGGTCTGACTCTCGCCTGGCTTCAACTCTTTGGTTTTGCCGAAAGCCTTCAACTCGCGAGTTGGTTTCTCATAGTTGCCTTTAGGTGCTTTCACATAGACCTGAGCCACCTGCTTACCAGCAACGTCACCCGTGTTTTTCACATTGATGCTCACATTGATGGTGTTGCCGTTGAGTTTCACTACCGGTTTGGTGAGTTCGAAAGTGGTGTAGCTCAGACCGAAACCGAAAGGATAAGCCACCCGCTTGTTGAATGTGTCGAAATAGCGGTAACCTACGTAGATATCTTCCTCGTGGTTAGTGTAATCCACATTCTTCACATGACCACTTCCCTCCATATTTTTATAGGTGTACATATCGTAGTCTTGTGGGAAATTGGCAGTTGAAGGATGGTCGGTGGCAGCGATGGGCCATGTCATGGTGAGGCGTCCAGAAGGATTTACCTTACCTGTAAGAATGTCAGCCACAGAGTTTCCACCCTCAATACCCGGTTGCCAAGCCACGAGAATGGCATCTACACGGTCGCGCCAACTGGCAGTTTCCATGACAGAACCAGAGTTGATGATGACAATAACCTTTTTGTTTTTAGCGTGGAAAGCATCTGAAACGCGGAAAATCATGTCTTGCTCGTCCTTGGTGAGATTAAACTCGCCGTTGATGTTGCGGTCCATTCCCTCGCCAGCTTGGCGTCCGATGGTGATAATAGCCGCGTCAGCCAATGGTTCTTCATGGGCTACACAACGCTCAGTAATCTCTATTTCATCGTATTTGGGCTGTCCCTGATTGAGGAACCACATCATCGGATTCTTGTCAGCTTCAAGTTTTGCCTTGGCATACTTCACATAGCTCTGGTAAATCTCCGTCAGTTGTGGAGTGGTGTTGACGCCGATATTCTTCAGTCCTGTTACCATATCGACAGAATATCCTACGTTGACACAGCCGCTACCGAGGCCACCCGACATGAAGTTGTAGGAGCTGACACCAAACAGCGCTACTGTTTTCAGCGAACGTATAGGCAGTGTATTGTCGTTTTTCAGCAGTACCATACCCTCAGTGCTACTTTGTCTGGTGATGGCAGCATGAGCTTTGAGATCGGGTTCGCTACTGAATTTATAACCTTTGAAGCGTGGTGTTTTCACGATATACTCCAGCATGCGGCGTACATTGCGATCTACATCAGCCACATCGAGACGTCCGGCTTTCACCGCAGCCACGATATCTTCCACCTGAGCAGGGAATCCCGGCATCATCAAATCGTTGCCGGCAGCCACCTCTGTTTCTACGGGAAGGTCTTTGCGCTTGCCAATCCAGTCGGTTTCTACAATACCTTTATAGCCCCAATCCTCGCGGAGCACCTTGGTAAGGAGGTCTTTGCTGCCTTGTGCATAGTGTCCATTCACTTTGTTGTAAGCTGACATGATGGTCCAAGGATTGCTGCGGCGCACCACCATCTCAAATCCTTTCAGATAGAGTTCTCGCAGTGCACGTGGGCTGACGCGCTCATCCACACGGGTGCGGTCAGTTTCTTGTGAGTTGGCAACATAGTGCTTTGCACTGACACCAACGCCCTGACTCTGCACACCTTTGACGAAGGCAGTACCGATGAGTCCCGTCACGATAGGATCTTCTGAATAGTATTCGAAGTTGCGTCCGCATAGCGGATTGCGGTGAAGGTTGAGGCCAGGACCCAGAATCACATCACATCCGTATTCCAGAGTCTCGTTGCCGATGGCTTGTCCCACCTGTTCTACGAGGTCGGTATTCCATGTGGAAGCGAGACAAGTGCCGATGGGGAATCCCGTAGCGAAATAGTTTTTACTATCGCCCTCACGGTGTGCATCGATATGTACGCCGGCAGGACCGTCGCATTGCACTGTCGATGGAATGCCCAGTCGTGGTATGGCTACGGTGTAACCAGCCGCTCCTGGTACGAATTTCTTCTGGTGTCCCAACATGGCACCACTACCCACGAAGCCGTCGTTGCCGCCGCCTACCAGCAGTTGTGCCTTTTCTTCCAACGTCATGGCTTTAACGATTTCGTCGATGTTGTCAGCAGTTAGTTTGGGCTGCGCCGTCATTGATGCAGCCGTCATGGCAATTGCAATACCTGTCATCAGTGTTCTTTTCTTCATAGATGTTATTGGAATTTTGGTTATTATCGTAATTGTTATAGTTGTATATTGCCTACAAAATTACGATATTTCTGTCATATTCGCAAATTTCCGATAGTGTTTCCCTAAAAAATAAAATGTCCGCAGGGATGCTGCGGACATGATGTATGGTAGGAGGTTCCCGTATGTCTCTCTTATTCGTGGACGTAGATGTTCCATCCGAGATAGGTCTCGATGGCCTCTTGCAGAATATCAACAACATCGGTGCGACACATGGCAACGTGGTGTTCGAAACCGTTTTTGCAGATGTATTTCATCAGTTTTTGCAGGTTATCTACCTTTGTTACAGCGATGCAACCGTCCATTCCGTAGGGATCGTCGGTCAGTTCGCCCTTGCCCAGATAGGTTTTGATGCAGCCCTTGGTATCGTCGGTGGAAAGTCGGAAAAAGGTGAAGTCGCCCTTCGACACTTTCGCATAGACCGCACCAAAGGTGTTGATCTTGCCCAAGGTGCGTCCGAGCACACCGAGAGGACCGAGCCGGAGTTGGTCGTTGCCGATAAACGAGCGTGGGAAGTTACCGCAGTGGGTACATACACACTTATTGCGGTCGTCGGCAAAATTGTTGTTCCAGTCGAGCAGGGCAGGAGCTTGTCCTGATGCCAGACTGAGTGCATACATCGATACAGCGCCAGCCAAGTCTGTTTCGCAAGCCGCAGGAATGAGTTTGTCGCTGAGCATTGACATGGTGACGCACGCTGCACAACCATAATTCTGCTCCAGCGAATCCCAACACTGAATGGCAACAGCCTGCACATCGTTGTCAGCAATCCAGTTTTCCACTGCCACTCCAAACTTCACTTGCAGTGCCAGTTTGCTGTTGTAAGCCTCAGGCACTTCAGCATAGTGGCGTATGCGGTCGCACATGGCTTTGAATTTCGGGTCGTCATCGCTGATGCGTTGTGCCGCAAAGAGAATTTCCGAGAGGTCGGCAGGCACTACGGTAATGCCTGAACGCTGTAGGAGTTTCTCGCTGGCGCGGCATGTATTGAATCCTAAGGGACGTGTACCAATCTGTCCGATACGGCAGTGTCGCAGTCCGTTGACCACGCGGCAGATGGCAGCAAAGCGGTTGATGTCCTGTAAGAGTAGTGGACTGTAGATGGAATAAGTATGCAGCGAGGTGTCGGTAAAGGGGATGCCATACTGATAGAGGTTGTTGCAAACCGATATTTTACCGCAGAACGCATCGCGTCTGCTATCCAAATCCACTTTATCGTTATCATCGTCGCAGGCTTGAACCATGACGGGCACGTTGAGATCAGCATCGCTGATGGCATTGATGATACCGATTTCAAAACCGAAGTTTGGCAGTGAAACGATGATACCATCTATCTCGTCGCGGTGTTCGCGAAACTGTTTTGACACCTTCAGACCGTCTTCGCGTGTTTCAATGCTACTGCTTCCTGTGGGTGTAGCATCCTCTGGAAGGATGACATATTCATAACCATTGGCATCGAGAGTAGCCAGTAATTGTTTGCGAACATCGCGTGCCAGTTCTGAATTGAAGTATGCTCGTGTGCCAATAATCACTCCAAAGCATGTTTTTCCATTTCTCATATAGTAGTGGTTTTAGTTTAGTAATTCTTATTTGCAGAGTTGTCCGACAGCCTTTCGCCATTCGCCATAGAGTCTGTCGTGTTCTGTTGTGTGGTGAGGCAATACCGTGCGCGTCACTTTTCGTAGTGATGCGACCTTGTCGAAACTGTTCCACAGTTGGCGTGCAAACCCATTCATCACTACAGCTCCCAGTGCCGAAGCATCTTCCACCTCGGTGCAAACGATGGGAGTTCGCAGCATATCGGCTTGAAACTGCATGAGGAAAGCGTTTCTCGTAGGTCCACCATCGGCACATATCTCAGTGAGTGCGCCCCCCGTGGCTTGTGCCATAACGTCAGCCAAGTCCTTCACTTGATAGGCAATAGACTCAAGTGCTGCCCTCACCACATGGGCTTTTGTGGCAGCAAAGGTCAGTCCGAAGACCGCACCTTTCACTTGGCTGTTCCACCATGGAGCGCCCAAACCTGCAAAAGCCGGTACGATATAGACTCCGCCGTTATTATCTACCGATGTGGCGATGGCTTCCATTTCAGCCGGATGATCTACGAGTTGCAGTTGGTCAGCCATCCATTTGAGTGTGGCTCCTGTGCTGTAAATGTTTCCCTCGTAGCCATAGAAGGTGCGTCCCAATGCTGTGAATGCCACACTGGTGACGAGTCCTTGTGGTGCCGGCAACGGATTTTCTCCGATGTTGACCATCACGCTCGACCCTGTGCCATAGGTCACTTTTCCCTGTCCGGTATTGAAACACATCTGTCCCACCAGTGCACCGTGAGAGTCGCCGAGTACTCCTGCAATCTTGATGGGTGCAGTGAAGATGCCTTCCACGGTTGTTTCGCCATAACAAGCATCGCATGGGCGCACCTCCGCCATCATTGTTCGTGGAATATTGAACAGTCGGAGCAGTTCGTCGTCCCAGTCCATGGTATGGATATTGAATAGCATGGTGCGTGATGCGTTAGTATGATCGGTGGCAAATACCTTGCCTTGGGTGAGCCGCCACACGAGCCATGTGTCGATGGTTCCCATCAGCAAGAGTCCCGCTTCGGCTTGTTGCCGAGCCCCGTCGATATGGTCGAGCAACCATTTCACACCACTTGCCGAGAAGTTTGGATCGATGAGTAGTCCGCTGCGTTGCATCACCATCTCGGTCATGCCCCGTTGGCGCAGGTCGTTGCAACAGTCTATACCGCGTGTGTCCTGCCATACTACGGCATTGGCGATGGGGTGTCCGGTCGTTTTATTCCATACCACAGCCGTCTCTCGCTGATTGGTAATAGCGATAGAGTAGGTGTGTTGGCTGGTCTTTGCCTCGTCACCCACCAGTTGGTGGATAGCCTCTACCATGTTGCGGTATATTTCTTCGGCATCGTGTTCCACCCATCCTGTCTGTGGATAGTACTGTTGGTGATCCACGTTGGTGCGTGCCAACAGTCGGCACTGATCGTCGAACAGCAGTGCTTTGGTCGATGAAGTGCTTTGGTCGATGGCTATGATACGCTGGCTCATGATGGTTGTTATTTACGGATGAAATCGAGGGTTTTCTTCACTATGCCTGCGGCATCGAGTCCGTAGTGATGGAATATTTCGGTGTTGGAACCGTGTACTACGTTCTCGTCGGGAATGCCGATGATGCGCACCGGAACAGGATTTTCTGATAATGTTTCGCAGACCATGGCACCCAATCCACCATATTGGCTGTGTTCTTCAACGGTGATGATGCGTCCAGTCTCTGCAGCTGCGCGTCGAATGGCAGCTTCGTCGAATGGTTTCAGCCATGAGCAATCGAGCACACGGGCGCTGATGCCCTGTGCTTTGAGTTGCAGTCCAGCCTGCCAGGCATGATAGACAGTTTCGCCAGTGGCTATGATGGTGAGATCGGAACCATCGAGTACGGTGATGGCTTTGCCCACTTCAAAATCGAAATTATCGTCGGCATAGACGTCGGGCACAGCCGCACGTCCCACCCGTACATAACACGGTTGTTGGAAATCGACCAGTGTGTTGACCAGTTTGCGAGTCACTCGCCAGTCGCTGGGCAGACAAATGGTCATGCCAGGGAATGTGCGCAACACGGCAATATCGTGGAGCGAATGGTGGGTAGCACCGAGAGCACCGTATGCCACGCCGCCGCTAACACCGAGAATGGTCACAGGATTCTCGCTATACGCCAAATCCACTTTCACCTGTTCGAGTGATCGTGCCACATAGAAGCATGCCGGTCCGCAGCAGAATACCTTCTTTCCACTGTGTGCAAGTCCAGCCGAAATACCCACGGCATCCTGTTCGGCGATGCCACATTCCACAAACTGTTGGGGCAATGCGGTAGCATAGTCGCCCAGTGTGACCGAACCACGTGCATCGGTGGTAACGGCTATAATATCTTTGTCCTTACGTGCCAGTTCGAGCAACGTATCGGTAAACATCTTTCTGCAAGCAATCATATCTGATGGTTTAATGCGTTAATTATATAGAAATCAACTCTTGAGGGCGTCTATACGCTGTTGTATTTCAGCCACAGCAGCCTCACACTGTTCGGCATTGAGCACGCCGTGGTGCCATTTGGCAATGCCCTCCATGAAGCTGACCCCCTTACCTTTCGTAGTGTCTGATACGAGGAGATGAGGCTTTCCGTTGTTATAGTCGATGTTGTCGAAGGTGCGTATGATGTCATCCATACTGTCACCGTTCATCAAAATGACGTCCCAACCGAAGGCAGTCCATCTGTCGTGGATATTGTCGATAGGCATTACATCCTCTGTGTTGCCACTGATCTGCAGGTGATTGCGGTCTATGATTGCCACGAGATTGTCGAGATGATAGCGATTGGCAGCCATTGCCGCCTCGTAGATAGACCCTTCGCCCTGTTCACCATCGCCCATCATGACATAGGTGCGCCATGGCTGTTGGTCCATTTTTGCAGCGATAGCCATGCCCACGCCGATGGACAGTCCATGGCCGAGTGCTCCTGAGTTGACCTCGATACCTGGTACTTCGATGGTGGGGTGACCACTGAGAATGGAACCGAATTGTCCTAAGGTGTCGAGAACTTCGGGTTTCAGATAGCCTTTAGCCTCCAGCGTGACATAAAGTGATTCCACGCAATGCCCCTTGCTGAGTACGAATCTGTCGCGTAGGGGTGCTTTCGGATCTTTTGGATTGAGTCCGTTCATGACATGGAAATAGAGTGCCGTCATCACGTTGAGGCATGACAGGTCGCCTCCAATATGTCCCGCTTTGGCGGCATACACCACCTCGACGAGTCGTTTGCGGTTTTGCTCGGCGATGAGTTGCAGTTGTTTTGTATCCATAATATTGTCTTAGTAGTTGCTTTATATAATGATGCACGAAAGGACGAAATGTAATCACTTGAAGGGGGAAAAACGACAAAAACGATGTCTTAGGGGCATCTTCAAGCCTTATATGTAACATTTAGCGTGTTGCTTCAATGGTACTCTCGCTCGGAAATAAAAGAAAAATCGAATTTTTTCTTTGTATTTCTCTCGCTTATTCGTACCT
>SAMEA3663162__coassemble_338_pt1 | contig 11619 bp, 10 predicted proteins | sample SAMEA3663162__metabat2_high_PE_021 | metagenome-assembled genome bin SAMEA3663162 (sample SAMEA3663162) | pig gut metagenome | biome: pig gut; feature: pig-associated habitat; material: faeces | place: Denmark | collected 2012
CCGACGCTGACACCCTTTACCTCGCTTCCCGTCTCTTCTACACTGCCCACCATCTCGTGGCCCACGGTTATGCCTGGTACGGCACGGGGTACGCTGCCATGCTTGATGTGCAGGTCGCTGGTACAGATACTGCCTAAGGTGACGCGCACGATGGCATCGGTGGGGGATTGGATTGAAGGGCGTGGCTTGTCGGTCATGGCAAACTTGCCTTTTTCAATATAGGTAAATGCTTTCATATCGTCTGATTGCTATTGAGGGGTATGCTGTGTTATTCTGCAGTTTCGTAGAGTCGGAAACTCTTGGCTGGTATGATGTCGTCGATGATGACGGAACCCTTGACGGCTTTTGCAGCGAGTTTGCCTGCAACAGGACAGATGAGGTCGGGATTGTCGAGGGTGTTCTCTTCGTCCATCTCGGTGTGGCAGAGTGTCAGCGTATGCACGTCATTGGCTGATTTTCTGTCTTGCAAGCGGATGCTGACCGGTTGGGGCTGATTGCTGGTGTTGATGACCTTCACGATAATGGTGTGCTTGGCTTTGTCGGCAACAGCACTGGCGAAAAGACCATCCTGTCCGTCTTGTCCTGCCACCGGTTTGCCGTTCATCGTAAGGCGCAACGCATGCGTGCCTTTGTGTGTGGCATACATCTGCTGGACGTAATAACTCGTGGTCTTAAACATGCGCGTATTGTCGTACCAAATCATGTCAGGGCGCCACTGCCATCCTTCAATATGGGCGAAGAGGGGAGCGTAGGTGGCCATGTGAACGATGTCGGCATTTCGCTCGAGATCGGTCATGAAGGCTGCCTCATAGAGTGACGTTTCGTAGTGGTTCCATTTCTTTCCTTTTCCATGGCAAGCGTATTCACCCGCAAAGACCTTAGGACCACGACGGTCGTAGGTCTCATAGCGCAGTCCGTTGTGAAGGAACCATTGTTCGTCGCGGTAGTAATGCTCATCCACCAAATCGGCTTTCTGGCGACGCATTTCTGCCCAGCCTCGGTCAAACTCTCCACCCTCTGGATAGGGACCGCTTGAACCTACTATCTTGATGTTGGGATAGTGCTTACGGATGGCAGTTACAAATGGTTTTAAGCGCTCGTAATACATTGAGTCCCATTGCTCGTTGCCTATTCCGATGAACTTTAGGTTGAATGGTTCAGGATGGCCCATTTCTGCGCGTTGGCGACCCCATGTGGTGGTTGTGTCGCCATTGGCAAACTCTATGAGATCGAGTGCATCCTGGATATAGGGATCGAGTTGGTCAACAGGCTGGTGGGCATTGGCATCGTTCCAGTTTTGATACTGGCACGCCATGCCCACATTGAGTACAGGTAATGGTTCGGCACCAATATCTTCAGAGAGTTGGAAATACTCGAAGAATCCCAGACCGCCACTTTGGAAATAGTCAGGATAGTAACGATGTTCAAAGGTAAACTCCCATCTGTTGCGGTTCAGCGGACGGTTTTCCACGGGACCGATGGTATTCTTCCATTGATAGCGGTTGGCAAGTTCTTCGCCCTCAACGATACATCCGCCAGGGAATCGGAATACCCCCGGATGAATATCGGCAAGTGCCTGTCCAAGGTCGCGTCGCATACCGTTGGTTCTGTTGCGGAAAGTGTTAACGGGGAAGAGGCTGATATGTTCGAGCGACACGGGTTGCTGACCTTCCAGGAAGATGCGCAGTCGCGCTTTGTTGTCGGTTTTGGGTGAATGAATCTTCACCTCATAGCGCTTCCATCCATTGGAGTTGATGTCGATATGTGCCGTGGCGAAATCCTGTCGTTCCTCAAGCGTACCTTCATCGATGAGTTGCACTTTGATACGCGCCTCCCCGTTGGGCGCTTTTGCCCATACGGAGAAGCGGTAGTCTTCGCCTTTCAGCACTCCGATGCCGAAATATCCCTCGTTGACGAGTCCTGACCGGCGCTCGCGGTGTCCGGGATAGGCGAGTGTGACGTAGTGTGGGCAACGTTCGAAAGGCCCGTCGTTTTCCACAGTGACATGACCGAAGGTCTGCCACCCCATGAGTGGCTGTGGAAACTCGAAGGATCGGTTTTTGACGAGTTCGCCATAGAGTCCACCGTCGGCAGCATAGTTGATGTCTTCAAAGAAAAGTCCGTACATGGTGGATTGTATGGGAGCCACAGTTTTCTTGGTGTTTACCTGCAGCACATGTGATTGTGCCTGTGTGTTACAGGCAAAGGTCAAAGCCACCATTGTGGTCGCCACCATTTTCAAATTCATAGTCATAGTGTTGTTAGTGTTTCGTTAGTATTCGTTAGTACTTGTTTTAAGGTGTAAAGGTACGAATAAGCGAGCAAAATGCAAAAGAAAAGCTCGCATTTCTTTTCGTTTTCGAGCGAAAGTACCTTCGCAACTATGTTGCAGAGGTACGAATAAGCGAGCAGCGAGCGTATTAAATAAGGTCAATATGATGGCGTTATCGATGGATTTTCGTAATTTTGCAACGTTATAAAGCAAGAACGTTATGAAAGACAGATTTAGTTTTCGTCAGTTTGATGTCGTACAAGAAGGTTGCGCCATGAAGGTTGGAACCGATGGTGTTCTGCTTGGTTCTTGGGCCAATGGAGGTCATCGTATCCTTGATGTGGGATGTGGCACAGGTCTCATTGCCTTGATGATGGCACAGCGTTTTCCTGCTGCCGAGATTGATGCCATTGACATTGACCATGATGCTTTTGAAACAGCACATCGTAATGTGGAGCAGTCGCCCTTTAGCGACCGCATCATCGTTGCAAGAGCAAAAGTGCAGGAATGGCAACCTATTCATCGCTGCGTTCATGATGCTCAGACCTTACCGCTTTATGACGCTATTGTATGTAATCCGCCGTTTTTTATCAACTCGCTACAATGTCCTGATAATAAGCGTACTGTGGCACGACACGCGGAAACGTTGACCTTTTCCGAACTGATGGCGTCGGCTGAGAGGCTGATGGCGGAAGAAGGGGAAATATCTGTTGTGATTCCTGTTGAGGTAAAGTCGCTAATGGACGAAGCTGCTATTTTAGTCGGACTGTTCCCCCACAGAATCTGTATGTTTCGTACCACCGATCGGAAACCGCCTCGTCGTGTATTGTTGTCTTATACGAAGAAGCCAAGACGGATGGAGTCTGAAGAAATGGTGTTGGGCGATGAAACCTATCGTCGATTGACCGGAGATTTCTATCTATAGCGTCAAGTAACTGTTGTAGAAACGGGAAATAGAAATGATGCAAAGGCTTACTCGTAGCGCATGGAACGTGCCGGATGGATGCGTGATATGAGTACGGTAGGTATTAAAAGTACGACCATAGTAACCAATAGCGTGGCAGCATTAAGAGCTACTATTAACGGGATGTTTAATTCCATGGGAGCTTCGCTGACATAATAGTTGGCAGGGTCAAGTGTGACGAAACCAGTCTTTTGTTGGAGTACGACAAGGCCTATGCCCAGAATATTTCCCCACAACATGCCTTGTCCCACGATGAAGACAGCAAACCACAGGAAGGTATAGCGAATAGATTTTGTCTGAGCTCCAAGTGCTTTCAATAGGCCTATCATCTGTGTGCGTTCGAGGATGATGATGAGCAGACCGCTTATCATCGTGAAGCATGCAACGCACACCATGAGTATCAGAATAACCCATACGTTCATGTCGAGCAATGAAAGCCAGGAAAAGATTTGTGGATACGATTCGTAGATGGTGTGGGAGGTGAGGATTTCACCATAATGGTCGGTATGGCGGTTGATGCGCTGTACGACGCGGTCGGCAGTTGCGTTGAGATTGTTAAAATCCTCAACAAGCAGTTCTGCGCCACTACATTGGTCTTTCTCCCAATTATTGAGACGAACGGCTGTGGGGAGATCTGTGAAGCACATGACTTCATCAAACTGGCTCATATTAGAGGCATAGATGGCAGCAATGGTAAACTTTCTGGCGCGTACATTATCATAGCTGATGAAATAGGCGGCGATGCGGTCGTTGACCTTCAAATTGAGCTTGTTGGCCATCTGTTGCGATATGACCAGTTGGTAACTGCTCTTTTCGCTGGAGAATTTGGGCAGGGTGCCAGCAGTAAGGTTGCTGTTGAGAAATGTGACATCGTAATCGCTTCCGACGCCCTTGAGCGCAATACCCATGAAATCTGCGTCAGTCTTGAGAATGCCTTGGCTCAAAGCATAACGTTCTACATGTTTGACGCCCGGTATGTGCTTGATGGCATTTGCCAACGAGTCATCAATGCAGATTGGGGCGGGCATGGGAGACTGTGATGATAAGAAATTTTCCACTCGGATATGGCTGCCGAAGCCCACCACTTTGTCGCGAATGGTGTGTTTGAATCCCAACACTACCGAAACCGTGACAATCATAACCGCTAAACCGATGGCGATGCCTATCATGGCAATACGAATAGCTGGGCGGCTCACTTTACGGCGGTCGCCTTTGTCGCTATAGATGCGTTTTGCTATGAAAAGTGGGAAATTCATGGTTTTTATCCAAATACCTTAAATGGTGGCAAACCGAATATTACTGTTCATCAACGCGACCAGGGTAAGCCTCCAATGCCTTACGCAATACGAGGAGCGCTCGCTCAAGGTCTTCTTTCTTCAGCACGTAGGCAATACGCACCTGATTGATGCCAGCACCAGGCGTGGTGTAGAAACCAGCGGCAGGAGCCATCATCACAGTTTCACCTTCGTAGGTGAACTCTTCCAAACACCAACGGCAAAATTCTTCTGCATTGTCAACGGGGAGCTTTGCTACGGTATAGAAAGCTCCCATGGGGATGGGCGAATAGACACCAGGAATGCGGTTGAGTCCGTCAATCAGACACTTACGTCGTTCGACATATTCGTCATAGACATCGCGGTAGTACTCTTCAGGAGCATCGAGTGAAGCCTCTGCCACAATCTGTCCGATGAGAGGAGGAGAGAGGCGTGCCTGACAGAACTTCATGACTGCCTTGCGCACTTCTGCATTTTTGGTGATGAGCGCACCGATGCGAATACCACATTCTGAATAGCGTTTAGAAACCGAGTCGATGAGGATGACATTCTGCTCGATGCCCTCAAGATGGCAAGCGGAAATATAGGGTGAACCGGTATAAATATATTCACGATAAACCTCATCGGAAAAGAGATAGAGGTCGTATTTCTTCACAAGGTCACGGATTTGCTGCATCTCACGACGCGTATAGAGATAACCCGTCGGGTTGTTGGGATTGCAAATCATGATGGCGCGTGTGCGGTCGTTGATGAGTTCTTCAAATTTCTCCACCTTAGGCAAGGAGAAACCTTCCTCGATCGTTGTGGCGATGGTGCGAATCTTTGCACCGGCAGAAATGGCAAACGCCATATAGTTGGCATAAGCCGGTTCGGGTACGATAATCTCGTCGCCAGGATTGAGGCACGACATGAATGCAAACAAAACAGCTTCGGAACCGCCAGAGGTGATGATGATGTCGTCTGCCGATACGTTGATGTGGTATTTGGCATAATAGCCCACCAATTTCTCGCGATAACTGAGGTAACCCTGAGATGGTGAGTATTCGAGAATGCTTCTATCCACTTTCTTCAATGCGTCGAGTCCTACCTGCGGTGTAGGCAGGTCAGGCTGTCCGATGTTGAGGTGATAGACCTTGGTTCCCCGTTTTTTTGCTGCTGCGGCCAATGGAGCGAGTTTTCTGATAGGTGACTCGGGCATCTCCAGTCCGCGAACTGATATTTCTGGCATTGTTTTCTTTTTTTCGTTTCAAAATGCAAAGGTACTGTAAACCAACTGAACTACAAAGAAAAACGTCGATTTTCTTTGTCTTTGCTGTGATTGACTTACCTTGTGGCTAATGGCATAGAAATCCTATTGTCATTTATTTGCTTGTTTCCAAACTGCTGCGCTTATCGCGGTGGAAAGAACGGTAGTCGTCTAATGGTATTTCAACATCGGGCTCCACGAGTTCGCCTTGCTGAGGAAGATGGAACTTCATGTAGCGGATATTGAGGCCACGGGCAATCCATTGTGCTTCGTAGAAAGTCTGGATGGACAGAATTTTGCGAGTCTCCTCATCGATACCGTCGGTATGATAGAGATCTTCGGTGCGGAAGAGCAGGGGCAGACGGTTTGCCTCGACCATGTAGGTGGTATAGGTGAAGAGGAAGTTGGAGTCGGTCTTCAAGTGGATGAGACCTCCGTCAACGAGAAAATGGCGGTAGCGGTTCATGAAATAAGTACTGGTGAGCCGTTTGCGTGGATTTTTCATCTGGGGGTCGCTGAAGGTAAGCCAGATCTCCTGAACCTCGTCTTTGGCAAAGAAACGGTCGATGATCTCGATATTGGTGCGTAGGAAGGCCACGTTGGACAGCCCTGCTGTAAGTGCTTCTTTTGCTCCTTTATGCATGCGTGCTCCTTTGATGTCAACACCGATGAAGTTGACCTGTGGGTAGAGGCGTGCCAGTTCTACGGTATATTCACCCTTACCGCAACCCAGTTCGAGGACGATGGGATTGTCGTTATGAAAATATTGTTCGCGCCAATGTCCCTTCATTTCGAAAGGTACATTCTCGATGACTGAGAATGGATATTGGAAGACGTTGCTGAACGTCTCCATTTCTGCAAATTTCTGTAGTTTTCCTTTTCCCATGTAGTATGGATTATATTGTTTCGATGGTAATGGTATCATCTGAAAACTCTTGGTCGTCGGCTTTCAGGTCGGCATAGAAATGGGCATGTGCCACTTCCATGTATGGAGCTAAGAAGAGATAACCGATTCCCAAGGTGAGGATGCAGAGCAATGCCCATCCAAGGAAACTCAGGTCGAGTACGAAGAGGCGCCATTTGTTGCCTTGCATCAGTCGCATGCTTTCCTCAATGGCCTCGTTGTAAGCCAAGTCAGGACGGTCGACAAGGACAAATTCGGTCATGGCATAGGAGTAGCTCTTGACGATGCCTGGTATGATAAGCAACAAAGACCATAATAAGGTATAGATACCTTTGAGGAGTATTGTCAGGAAGATGCGTGTGAAATCGTGATAACCCTTAGTCAGGTTTCCGTAGTTTACTTTCATGCCACGTGACACTTCCAAAAAGGTGATGGTCACGCCCCATGACATAGGGATGAGTAAAAGAGAAAAGATGTTGCTGGTAAGCGATGATGTTATTTCTGATGTAGTAGGCATCAGCAATCCTGTGCCACAGCTTACAGTACCACCGATAAGGAGATATATGAGGACAAGAATGGCGCTCTCGCCCCATTTGTGGTCAAGACTGCTAATGGCTCTCTCTTTACAATTTACGATGTATCCCATTTTTTTTCTTTGTGTTATGTTTTATGATAATGTCGGGCCGAGAATGTTCACGGCCCGACGGAGATTTTATGAACAAGGATGGATGTAATAAACATCCTTTCAGCTGAAGTGCTGCCTAAGCAGACTTTAGCGTGAATGATATTATTCGATGACTACAGTAGTCCATCCGTGCTTGTCTTCTGCAATACCATACTGGATGTCGCGCAGATGGTTGAAGAGTTTCTCAGACCAAGGACCCGGTTTGTCGCCGAAGGAATAAACCTTGCCTGTGTCGAGGTCATCAATATGGCTGATGGGACTGATAACTGCTGCTGTTCCACAAGCACCTGCCTCTTCGAATGTCTCCAACTCCTCTTCGGGAATCTGACGGCGCTCAACCTTCATGCCTAAATCCTCGGCCAACTGCATGAGTGAACGGTTGGTGATAGAGGGAAGAATAGAGGTTGACTTCGGAGTGACGTAGGTGTTATTCTTGATGCCGAAGAAGTTGGCGGCACCACACTCGTCAATGTATTTCTTCTCTTTAGCATCAAGATAGAATTCGCAGGCGTAACCCTTCTCGTGTGCCAGATTGTTGGCAAAGAGGGATGCAGCATAGTTGCCACCCACCTTGTATTTTCCTGTGCCAAGAGGAGCAGAACGGTCGTAGTCGCGTATAATGACGTAGGGGTTGGCAGAGAAACCACCCTTGAAATATGGGCCTACGGGAGTTACGAAAATCAGGAAACAGTATTCTTTTGAAGGATGTACACCAACCTGTGCACTGGTACCGATGAGCAATGGACGGATGTAGAGTGTTGCGCCACTCTCATAGGTAGGAATCCATTCCTGATTGAGACGTACCACCTTTTTGACCATTTCGGTGAAGAGTTCGGTGGGAAGTTCGGGCATGAGAATACCGCGACAAGTGCTCTGCAGACGCTCGGCATTGTCCTTCACACGGAAGATGCGTACCTTTCCGTCTGGACAGCGGTAAGCCTTCAGACCTTCAAAGGCCTCTTGTCCGTAGTGCAGACAGGTGGCAGCCATGTGCAGGTTGAGATACTCGTCGGAGCAAACCTCTATTTCGCCCCACTTACCGTCACGATAGTAACAGCGTACATTGTAGTCGGTCTTGATGTAACCGAAAGGCAGATTAGCCCAATCTAATTGTTTCATATCTTTATATGTTTGACAGTTGTGCTTGCAAATTTAATCATTTTTGTTAAGTTTTGCAATAATTTCGATGCTTTTGTTGCTCAAAATGCTCATCTTTATCGATTATTTCTCGGCTTGGGTGAGTTTATCTATCTCCTTTTCCGTTTCGGTGAGCCGTTTCTTGCAAAGCGTGATGAGTTCTTGGGCTTCTTTCATGTGGGCGGTAATCTGGTCGATGTCCAGTTGGCCGCCCTCCATTTTACGGACGATTTCCTGAAGCCGTGCAAAGGCTTCTTCGTATTTTTGGGGATGATTCATTGTATGATGGATTTGATGGTTCCTTGTTTCAGTCGTGTCTCTATCTCGTCACCGGATTTAACGTCTTGGGGGCTCTTGACAATCTGTCCGTTGTGGAGCGTGATACTGTAACCGCGTTGGAGAAGTAACTGTGGGTCGTAGCCTTCCAGTTTGAGTTGGATGCGCTCCAGGCTGTGGTGTGCTTCTGTCATAAGGCGTTGCGCCAGATGAGGTAGAAGCGTGGTGATGTGTTCCAGTTGCAGTCGATGGCGCTGCAGTCGGTCTAGTGCATAATGTGCAATGACATTTTCTGCATCAGCCACCTGTTGTAAGGTGTTGCAAAGGTGGGTTATCAGTAGTGTGGCTGCGGCTGTTGGAGTCTTTACTCTGGTATGGCTCACCATGTCGAGCACACATTCGTCGCGGTCGTGACCGATACCTGTGATGATGGGCAACGGGAAGTTGGCAACGTTCTCTGCCAACGGAAGGGTGTCGAAACCGCTCATGTCGCTGGTAGCTCCTCCACCGCGGATGATGACTACCGCATCGAAGTCGTCGATACGGTTATTGATGAGGTTGAGTGCCTGGATGACACTTTGTTCTACGCGTTCGCCTTGCATGATGGCAGGGAAGAGCTCGGTGTGGAATTGAAGGTTGTATTCGTTGTCGAGCAATTGCCGACAGAAGTCTCCGTAGCCTGCTGCCGATTCTGCCGAGATAACGGCAATGCGCTGAGCAAAGGGAGACAGACGTAGTTCGCGTTGGAGGTCGAAAACTCCTTGGGCTTTCAATGTCTTGATAATTTCTTGTCGGCGACGTGCTAAATCTCCGATGGTGTAGGTAGGGTCAATATCGCTGACAATCCAGGAAAAGCCATAGGCTTCGTGGAATTGTGGATAGACTCGCAACAGTACTTTCATGCCAGCGCGTAACGGTTGTCCTGTGGCTCGAAGAAACGTAGCATGGAGTAGTGTCCAGGTCTGTCGCCAACATTTGGCAGATGCTTTGGCAATGGGCGAATTGGAGCGCTCGTCTTTTTCTACCAGTTCCATATAGCAATGTCCATTGCGCTCACGACATTCTGCCAATTCTGCCTCTACCCAATACTCATCGGGTAAGGCGTTGCTGACGGCTTCGTGGACTAATGCGTTGAGTGCATATAGTGAGAAATGGTGGCTTTGCTCCATAATTCTATTCCGTTTGGGATGGCTGATCAGATTTCTGTTGGATGCGCCCTACCATATAGGCTCGCCAAAAGTTTGGAAGTCCGTAGCCGGTGATGTTGTCGGGATGTTCGCTATTGCGACTGGTCTGACGAATGAGTTGTATAATCTGCCTCGCGGTCAGTTTCGGTAAGGCTTGCCACAAACAGGCGGTCAGGCCGCAAATGATGGGTGAGGCAAAGGAGGTGCCCATATCCTGGGCAATGGTTCCACGTCCTGTAACAATGGTTGCGGGACTTCCGATGGCCACAACATCTGGTTTGATGCGTCCGTCTTGTGTGGGACCTACTGCGCTGAAAGGAGCGTTTCCGAGTTCCTCCGTAACGGCGCCTACGGTGAGACAGTCCTCAGCATCAGCAGGAAAGGTAAGTTTCTTCCAGCCTCCCATACCCGTATTGCCCGATGAATTGACAAGGATAATACCTTTTCCGATGACCATTGATGCAGTACGGCTGATGAATGTTGAGTGGCCGTCGAGTTGCCAGAGTTGATGTGACCCGATACCGTGGTCGTATTGATGATAGCCAAGGGATGAGTTGATGAGATCGCATCCTACCGAATCGGCAAATTCTACTGCCATTGCCCAATAGTCTTCCTCTACTTCTTGTTCTGACTGCGGGTCTTCGCAGCGCAGAAGCCAATAAGAAGCCTGAGGGGCTGTTCCTATATAATAATAAGGTGTATTGATGGCCATGGTGGATAGAACGCGTGTGCCGTGGTCAGTCTCATAGAAGACCGACGGTGAGTTTGGAAATACGAAATCACGTGTGCCTTTGATGTCAACCTTCGAGAAGGCAGGTATGCGATTGACGTTTTTGAATCCTCCGTCTAAGACTGCAATCGTCAGTCCTTCACCACGATAGCCGATGTCGTGAAGTCTTTGGCCGTTGGTGGTCTGAATCTGATCTGCTGCGCGACCGTACATGGTGTCGGGAATAGAGTCGTTAGGTAGAAAAGAATCGTGGAATTTTGTTCGGATGGCAGTCGGCTCGATGGAGTCGGGGGCTTGCCATACGTTTCGGCAATTGCTGACAAAGGGAAAATGGCGGATGCGCTGGATGTCGGAAGTGTCGCGCATTTCAACAAGAACGGTGTTGTTCCATCGGCTTTGTCCGATAACGGCGGTCTGGCGGTTTTCGATTGCTCTAATATAATGTGGACTGACTGGAAGATCGGTAGAATCGATGGCAAGTCCTTGGCGCTTACGGCGTTCAATGCTTCGACGGGAAAGAAAACGTGACGGATGGTCGATGGAGTAGGGTGATTTGTTTTTGTCTGTCAACGTGATACGGTAGATATAAGCCGGACACACCTTGTTTCTGACCCGCTTGGCGCTAGCCTGTGTTGTTGCTGCCGTTGTGGTGATGCAACATATTACCGTTAACAATGTCAACAGAGTGATTCGCATGTTTCAATCCTATTTTCTTTTAGGTTGCGAAGTTACGAAGAAATGGGGAAACTGCCAAAAAAATGTTCGGTTTTCCGTTGAAGACGTCGCTTGTTGGTTGCCTTTGGATTGTTTTGTCGCTTTTCGACATAGTAAAAAAATGAATTGCTCTTTCTTAAGTGGGAATGGATATTATACTTTAGAGTGGCTTTTGGGCTGTCTTATTGCTTTTGGGATGTGTTTGGGATGTGTTCGGGATGTGTTCGGGA
>SAMEA3663162__coassemble_1360_pt1 | contig 5688 bp, 6 predicted proteins | sample SAMEA3663162__metabat2_high_PE_021 | metagenome-assembled genome bin SAMEA3663162 (sample SAMEA3663162) | pig gut metagenome | biome: pig gut; feature: pig-associated habitat; material: faeces | place: Denmark | collected 2012
AGACACCAGAGAGAATATAGCGAGGTGAAATACGTAATGCCTACCCACCACCAGAATACTTTGGGTGGCGGGTATACCCCTTTGCCCGACTTTATGAGTGACAGCAATTCTTCATTCTGATTTATTACTGTCCGCTAAAATGTGTACCTTTGTTCATAGTTACTTGAATTGAAATTTACAACAAGAAACAAAGGTAACTAAAAGGGCTGAATTCCAAGCGAGGAATCTAGCCCTAATTTTTTTATGCTCAAAAAAAAGATTTAGCGGACAGCAATACTTTCGTTTCCAAGCCACCTTGCTGCACTTAGGCGAACAATACTGGCTGTCAAGAGTCTTGGCAAGGAAAACTTCACCACAGACCTTACACTTGCGTTTGATTTCAAATCCTATTGCTGGCATATTTTCTACTTTTAAGTATGCATTAGTATGTATTGGTAGGAACAAGTCCCACATTATCTACTTTTTTGTTGTGTTGCAAATGTGCTGCAAATAAGCGATAAACAAGCGCATAACAAAGGCATAAGAAACAAGAACCTCATAAATGCAAAAAGCGTGCAACTCATTGAGCTGCACGCTTTTGCTTATTGTATATTATGTGTTTACCTTTTGGCATTACTTAACCTCCTCGAAGTCAGCATCCTGGATGTTGTCATCCTTCTGGGTGTTCTGCTGTGACTGTTGCTGGTCATTGTAGAATGGGCCCTGCTCCTGTCCAGCACCTGCTCCAGCGCCAGCTCCTGGCTGTGCACCGGCATTCTGATACATTTGCTGTGAAGCGGTCTGCCATGCTGCATTCAGTGCATTGATAGCATTGTCGATGGCGGCAATGTCGCCTGCCTTGTGGGCATCCTTCAATTGCTGCAGTGCCTGCTCGATAGCGGGTTTCTGGTCTGCGGGGAGTTTGTCACCCAATTCCTTCAACTGATTCTCTGTTTGGAAAATCATAGAGTCGGCCTGATTCATCTTGTCGATGCGCTCGCGCTCCTTCTTATCGTTTTCGGCATTCTGCTCAGCTTCAGCCTTCATGCGGTTGATTTCGTCTTCGCTCAAACCTGAAGAGGCTTCGATGCGGATGCTCTGCTCCTTGCCGGTGGCTTTATCCTTGGCTGATACCTTGAGGATACCGTTGGCGTCGATGTCGAAGGTAACTTCAATCTGAGGAACACCACGACGGGCAGGAGTGATACCTGTCAGGTTGAACTGGCCAATGCTCTTGTTTTGGTTGGCCATAGGACGCTCACCTTGCAGAACGTGGATGGTAACCTCGGTCTGATTATCTGCTGCGGTAGAGAATACTTCGCTCTTCTTGCAGGGGATGGTAGTGTTGGCGTCAATCAGTTTGGTCATCACACCGCCCATGGTCTCAATACCGAGGGTCAGTGGAGTGACGTCAAGCAGAACGATATCGCCTACACCTTCTTCTTTGTTGAGGATGGCGCCCTGGATGGCAGCACCTACGGCAACTACTTCATCAGGGTTAACTCCCTTAGAAGGTTCTTTACCGAAATAGTTCTTGACGAGCTCCTGTACGGCAGGGATACGGCTTGAACCACCAACGAGGATTACTTCATCGATGTCTGAGTTAGAGAGCTTTGCGTCTGCCATTGCTTTCTGACAAGGTACGAGGCATGCCTGAATGAGGTTATGTGCCAACTGCTCGAACTGTGAGCGGGTCAGAGTTTTAACCAAGTGCTTAGGCATACCGTCAACAGCGGTGATGTATGGCAGGTTGATTTCGGTAGATGTAGAGCTTGACAGTTCAATCTTTGCCTTTTCTGCAGCTTCCTTCAGACGCTGCATGGCCATAGGATCTTTGCGCAAATCAACGTTTTCTTCACTCTTGAAGCCGTCTGCCAGCCAATTGATGATGACCTGGTCGAAGTCGTCACCACCGAGGTGTGTATCACCATTAGTAGAGAGCACTTCGAATACACCACCACCAAATTCGAGGATAGAGATATCGAATGTACCACCACCAAGGTCGAATACTGCAATCTTCATATCCTTGTTGGCCTTATCTACACCATATGCCAAAGCGGCAGCAGTAGGCTCATTGACGATACGACGCACATTGAGACCTGCAATCTGTCCGGCTTCTTTAGTGGCCTGACGCTGTGAGTCAGAGAAGTATGCTGGTACGGTGATAACTGCATCGGTTACCTCTTGTCCGAGGTAGTCTTCTGCGGTTTTCTTCATCTTCTGCAACACCATGGCAGAGATTTCCTGCGGAGTGTATTTGCGTCCTTCAATGTCAACGCGTGGATATCCGTTTTCGTTGACTACTGTGTAAGGCATGCTTTCAGCCTCTTTACGGCTCTGCTCGTATGTTTCACCCATGAAACGTTTGATAGAATAAACGGTGTTCTTGGGGTTTGTGATAGCTTGACGCTTGGCAGGATCACCTACCTTGCGGTCGCCGTCTTTTACGAAACCAATAACAGAAGGTGTTGTACGCTTACCTTCGCTGTTGGCAATTACAACTGGTTCGCTGCCTTCGAAAACGGCAACACAACTATTAGTTGTTCCTAAGTCGATTCCAATAATTTTTCCCATAATGTATTTCTTTTTAATTTTTAATATTCGTAATGTTAACGATAACTTAATAGCAAAGCGTGTGCCAAATGGTGTTTGACAGCTGTTAAAAGTGGGTGTTGTATGACATTTTGGCATGTATTAGTGTCATGATGTACTATCGCTTTTATATTAATTATGGTATTCGGTCATGTTTGTTGCTTTAAAATTTGGTTTTTCCCTTACTAAATCGTAACTTTGCAAGCGTTAACTATAAACAACTATTATGAAAAAGCTGATAACAATGGGTATTCTTGCGCTAATGACCACAACGGTTATGGCACAGGGAAGTGATTCCTATATCGTGAAGACGAAAGGAGTGAAAAAGGTGGAGACACCAAAAACTGATGCCAAACAGGTGGCAGGTTCTACAACACAAGAGGCAGACAAGCCTCAGGATTTCGTAGGTCGTAACTTTCCTCGATATGGTTTGTGCGACTGGCAAGATGGCATGCGTTTCATGGTTTTGCCTGAAAAATATGACATGTTGGTGAATACCTTCCGTGACGAAAGTAATAATAAGGAGGTGAGCAACGGTTATTTCCGTCGCAAGGTGATGGTGTATCGTGGCCATGCTGTTGGAAGTAACGGTCGTGCACGGCTCAACTTTACTTGCCAAGATGACAACAAACAGTATTATTTTGAGTTGCCCAACGGCAATTATGAAGACTATTGCTATAATAAGATAGGTGTGCCAACGTTAGCCTATCTGGGTGATGTAGATATTGCTCGTTCATTGCTTGTTGGCAAGACATTGGTAACTACCACTACTGATTATTATGTTGATACCGATTATGAAAGCGATGCTGCTGATTTGGTGAAGGTAGAGAAGGGACAGAAAGTGAAGGTTGTTGCCGTTGGTGTTGGAACTCGCTCGTTCCCTGTAAAGATTATCGTTGAGGGTAAGGATGGCAGTGAATTCTTCCAGAATGTGGCCATGAGCAAAACCAATTGTGGTATGCGCGATGATGAGTTTATTGTTGACAATGCCAAACATCTGTTCTACGGTTCGTTTACTTTTGAGGAAGAAGACGAGCGCCAGCAGTCAGCTTCTTTGGGTGATTATGCCCAATATATGAACAAAACAGTTCATTTGAAGTATCCTACTACCATGAAGGTTATCCGCAATGGTGCGGGTAGTCGTGTGGTGACAATGGCTAAGGAAACCACTTTCCGCATTGACGGTATGCGTCCTGTGCGTAATAGCCGGTATGTCACTTTGACACTTTCCGAAACTGTTACAGGTCGCCTTTATACGAAGAATGTGACTTTTAAGAATGAAAATGTGACAGGTGATATAGATGGTCAGAAGGAAGATTATTTCGGGTATCTTTTCTCGGAAGGGTCTGGTAAAACTCCTGTTAAGACTCATACCCGTCGTCGCAGATAATCTCGGATTGTATATATGGTCCAGAGACGGGACTATGATAAAAGGCGCATCGGATATTTCCGATGCGCCTTTTCATCTATGTGATCTGTGTATTACTCTTCGTTTTTGATGGTTTCAACAACCTTAGCTTCAAGTTCTTCGCAGAGTTCAGGGTTGTCTTTCATCAGTTGTTTGACAGCATCACGTCCTTGTCCGAGCTTTTGTCCGTCGTAGCTGAACCATGATCCGCTCTTCTGTATGATGTTGTATTGTACGCCGAGATCGAGTATTTCGCCTACTTTCGATATTCCTTCGCCAAAGGTTATTTCAAACTCAGCTTTACGGAATGGGGGAGCTACTTTATTTTTCACTACCTTTACGCGCACTTGGTTTCCGATGACTTGGTCACCCTCTTTGATGGGGCTGACGCGGCGGATATCGAGTCTTACAGAAGCGTAGAACTTCAGCGCATTACCACCAGTAGTTGTTTCGGGGTTACCAAACATGACTCCGATTTTTTCTCGCAACTGGTTGATGAAGATACATGTGGTGTTTGTTTTAGCGATGGTGGCTGTGAGTTTGCGTAGTGCCTGACTCATCAGACGCGCATGCAGTCCTACAGCCGAGTCACCCATGTCTCCTTCAATTTCCTTTTTCGGAGTGAGTGCAGCTACTGAATCGACCACCAATATATCAATAGCAGATGATCGTATGAGCTGGTCGGCAATCTCAAGTGCCTGCTCTCCGTTGTCGGGTTGTGATATCCAGAGGTTGTCGATATCTACTCCCAGTTTCTGCGCATAGAATCTGTCGAAGGCATGTTCTGCATCGATGAATGCAGCGATGCCGCCTGCCTTTTGTGCTTCAGCAATGGCGTGTATGGCCAGTGTGGTCTTACCAGAAGATTCCGGACCATAGATTTCAATGATTCTACCGCGTGGATATCCTCCCACTCCGAGTGCGAGGTCGAGGTTGAGGCTTCCTGTTGGTATGACATCTACATTCTCTATTTGTTCGTCACCCATTCGCATGATGGAGCCTTTTCCGTATTCTTTTTCTATTTTCGACATGGCCGCTTGCAGGGCCTTCATCTTTTCGCTTTGCGCGTTGATGGTCTCGTTTTCGTTTTCTTTTTTTGCCATGGTAGGTTTCTGTATCAATAAAGATTTAACAAGACACAGACATTGTTCTTTTGCTATTGAATCAACAAGATATTGTAATTATTCTAAAGGTAAATTTGGTAATGAAATATCAGTTATTGTTCCTATTAATATTGAACCGGATACACCTCCATTTAGTGCTTGGTATTGTGGAATGTGTGAAATGGAACATAGATATATGCAAATGGCTGAAGCAGGATGTACACCAGACCAAATGAGAATGTTGCTTCCACATAGTTGTGCCGCATATGTAAACATTAAAGCGAATATGAGAGAATGGAGACATATATTTGGATTAAGATGTGCAAAAGCTGCTCATCCAAGTGTTCGTCAAGCAATGTTAATGACTTTAGATGAATTTCATAATAAAATTCCTGTATTATTTGACGATTTGTATGAAACATATAAAGAAGATATTGAAGAATTTAAAAATAGAACAGAAGATTATGCTAAAAGGTTGAAAGTAAATGAGATTTAAAGATTATATTGTAAAAAGAGCAATTAAAATAAATTATGATAATATTGTTGATTCTGAAAAGAAATTGACATTACTAGATAACGCTGTCCTTTCTGCATCTACAAAGTTAG
>SAMEA3663162__coassemble_2449_pt1 | contig 4115 bp, 6 predicted proteins | sample SAMEA3663162__metabat2_high_PE_021 | metagenome-assembled genome bin SAMEA3663162 (sample SAMEA3663162) | pig gut metagenome | biome: pig gut; feature: pig-associated habitat; material: faeces | place: Denmark | collected 2012
TCGCCCCTTTGCAGGGCAACCATCAGTTGTTTCCAGAGCGGTCTGTTGCGTTCGTCCTCATCGTTTTCTTCTACGATGCGGACACAGCCGAAGTCGTTCATCCATTTGCGGTCTTCTTCCAGTTTGTCATACTGAGAGGTTGCCATTATGTAGCCCACTTTTGCCATATCAAAATATATTATTGACTGATAATTTGATAGTTATATGCCTATAGATAACAGAAAAGTCAAAACTTAATCTTAAATAGATATGATTCACATGCAAAGGTACACAATAATATTCAGAATCATTATTATACTGATATTTTTTGTTTGACAAACCCATAGAATCATACATGATTTCACACACATAAAGATAAAAACAAAATATCATACTAAAGAGAGTATGAAATATAAAATTATACAAAGTCTGATTGCCGTGGCTTTTGTTTGGATTTTTATCTGTGTCTTTGCACTCAAATTTTACAAATGGCTTGATTCGCCGTGAGAATGCCTGAGTGGGTCTGAAAGTACTGCTGTCTGCCTCGGCAGAAGCAGGGTGAGGGGCTGTATGCTGGTTTGTGGTTGCAAAAGGGTATTCTGCAAGCCATGACGGGGGCTTCTCGTTGGGTTTTCGATAGCTTCTCGTCGGCATCTCGATCGATATTCGTTGTTCTTTCGTTCGTTTTTTGCTTGTTCCTCGTTCGGTCCTCGATAGGTCTTCGATAGACTAACGAATAACCAACGAGAGACGAACGAGAGACGAACGAAGACCTAACGAGAAGTTAACGGGAACCGAACGAGAAGCGATCGGGAAACCGTTGTGTCTCTGTCGGGACCGGATGGTGTGTTGAATTACTTGTTTTGTAAACATAAGTGGCTTTTTAGTTGTAAATTATCTGTTTAACTTTTGATTTGAAGGTTTCTTTCTTGTTTTGGAAATCATCCTCGGCTTGAAATACAAATATACAACATGGCACCCACGGAATGCAAGAGTTTTGGCACGTCACGTATAGGAATTTAATTATATTTAACTATAGTATAGATAAATTTACTTAAAATTATTAAACGCGCACACGGATAGCACGGATGACACGGATTTTTTGGCATTGGTGCTTCCTAGGCAGTGGTGAAATGTCACACAGAAATCAATCATCGGATTGTTTTCGTTAAGCCATGAGCAGAATAAAGCTCGCTTTAATTATGCCATGGCGAGAAAACAAAGGCGTATGCCAATTTAGAGGGAATTTAGACGGATGTTTTGGGGTTGCCTATGGCAAGATGTTTTGGAGTAGCGAAGACAGAGTGAGAGCGCGCTTTCACTATGCTGAGTCACGACAAAACAAACCACAGGTAAATCTTTGGAGGAAATCTTTTTGAAGAAGTTGCTTCGCAAGAAATATTTTTTTGCAATGATATATATGTTGGCACAAATAATCACGAAAAAAACGAGCAACTATTGTAGGTTGCTCATTTTGCGATACTTATTGCAGATGGAGGTATATTCCCCATTGTATATACTGCATCTTCACTTCTTGGGTCAAATGAAAATTTTGCATTATCTATTAGTTTGGTTGTATAATCTTTAGTAGGGATTTTCCCCGATGGTTTAGGGAAAAACCTTTGCGAAACATCGGGAAAATGTTTTCCTTTGCATCGAGAACAAGATAAAACCCTTGCAAAAGGTCTGGTGAAAACCAAAGAGTAATAACAATTAAAATATAGGAGATAAAGGTATGAAGAAGATGATGATAGCCCTGATGAGTCTGCTGACATTCGCAGCTACAGGCAACGCTATGAGTTACGAGCAAGCCCGTAACGAGGCTTTGTTCCTGACCGACAAAATGGCTTACGAACTCAATCTCACAGAAGACCAGTATGAGGCCGTCTATGAAATCAACCTTGACTATCTGATGGGCGTTACAAGTTACGATGATGTTTATGCGCTGGGATGGGAGCGCCGCAATAGCGACTTGGCTTTCGTTCTGTTCGACTGGCAACTGACCGCCTACCGAACTGCTTCATATTTCTATCGTCCACTCTACTGGCATGGAGGATATTGGCACTTCGGCATTTATGCCCGCTATCCACGTCGCGACTTCTTCTATTTCGGGCGTCCAGTATTCTACGCTTCCTATCGAGGCGGGCACTCTTGGCGAATGAACGGAAACCGCAGTTGGTATCAGCCACGCCGCCATATCTATGCACCCAAACATCATCGCAACCACTTCGGTATGAAGGATGGTTGGGATCGAGGTGACTTCCGTAATAATCACCATAGCATGCGCAATAGTTCTACACGTACCACAGTAAACCGCGACTGGCGACAGAATAACTCACACCATCGCTATATTGACAGGAGAAACGACAACGACCGTAATTGGAACAGCAATCGCGACAACAACAGAAACAACGACCGCGGCTGGAACAGCAATCGCGATAACAACAGAAACGGACAATCGTTGGGAGGATACCGCAGTCGTGAAAATGACAGAAAAAGCACATTAGGCGGTAGCAACAACAGCCGTCCTACCACCAGTAGCAACCATTCTTTTGGTAGCGGAAACCGTTCATTCGGCAGCAGCGCCACCCGCTCTGTCGGCAACAGCAGTAGCAATAACGGCGGAGGCCGCAGCACGGGCGGAGGCCACAGTTACGGCGGACGTCGATAACATACGCACTTCAGCATTCATCACCCGTTGCACTTCGCGCATCGGACAATGGGCATAGACAGCAAGGATAGCTTTATTGATAATGCCATGACCCACAGCCACCACCCGTTGATCGGGATAGGTGGCTGTTATATATTCTAAGAAATCGACAGCACGCATCATCATAGTTTCCTCACTTTCCACATCATCAGGCCATACCAATCCTTTTAGATCAGGTATGAAACGTCCAGTAAAAGCTCCCCAGTCGCGCTCACGAAGCAGAGGTGTAGTAACAACTGGCAAGTGATGCGGCCGTGCTATGATTTCAGCAGTTTCCACCGCCCGATGTAAATCGCTTGCCACAACAGCATCTATAGGTTCCTCTGCCAACCGCTTGCTGACGGTTTCTGCCTGTTGGATGCCATGATCATTAAGTTTACCTTGGGTCTGCCCTTGCATGATCTGCCGGGCATTATCAACGGTCTCGCCGTGACGGATGAGATAGATGGTAGTCATTCTGCTAATATTCCTACATGAAGAGGTACTACATCTGTACCCATATCAGCCAATGCCTGCGACATGTGGCGCAGTTTGCTGAGATATTTTTCCGTATTCCATGGCGTTTTGCTCGAAGGCAGATACTCATAGTCATTATGTCCGACATCATGGCAGGTGTCGAAAAGATTTTCAAGATTGTAAAAACCAATGGCATGTACTGCCGTCTTCTTATTTTGTGCACCAACAATATTAATTCCTGCCAACAGCAGGAACACCAAGGCCACCCATGACTTTCTCATTGTGATTGCAAGTTTTAAATTATGGTGCGAAGTTATATAAAAAGAACGAGATTAGCGAGAGATTTTTTCTCTTTCGGTATATTTTAACACAAATAATGGATAAAATTTGGTTGATTGGCAAAAAGTTTGTACCTTTGCAACCTCAAAGCGAGAATTTGTATTTACAACATTAAATAAGTAACAATTAAAATGAAAAAAGGTCTTCATCCAGAAAACTATCGCCCCGTCGTGTTCAAGGACATGTCCAACGGCGATATGTTCCTTTCGCGTTCTACCGCAAAGACTAACGACACAGTAGAATTCGAAGGCGAAACTTACCCAGTGGTTAAAATCGAAATCTCGAGCACCTCTCACCCCTTCTATACCGGTAAGAGCAAGCTTGTGGATACTGCAGGACGCGTAGATAAGTTCATGAGCCGCTACGGTAAGGCTGCAAAGAAATAATTTCCACAGAAAAAACGAATTAAAGGCGCGCCCACAGTAGTTGCATATGCTGATGGTCACGCCTTTTTTGTTTCTAACAATAAACCTAACTAAACTGTATTCTATGAAAAAGTTTTTCGTTGGTACTCGGCCTGCTGAGTATGGGTATTTTCATTTCATGTGGCGATGACGATGATTCCAGTAACGGTCCCGTCATTCCAGCCAATGTCAACAACAACCGTAATACCAGCGGACCTGCCGAGGCA
>SAMEA3663162__coassemble_5781_pt1 | contig 2487 bp, 2 predicted proteins | sample SAMEA3663162__metabat2_high_PE_021 | metagenome-assembled genome bin SAMEA3663162 (sample SAMEA3663162) | pig gut metagenome | biome: pig gut; feature: pig-associated habitat; material: faeces | place: Denmark | collected 2012
CCATATTACATATCAAGTGGATTTTGTCAAGCAATAGATGTTAAAGATAAAACCTATGTGATTGTGACTGCTTACTACATGTATCCTAAAAATGTTATTCAAGATTGTGATCCGTATAGTACTGTCGAGTATGATATTTCCTCCAAGGAGGTAGAGCCAGGTTATTACCATTATTTCATTTATGAGTATGACTCTAAAGCGAATGCCATCCAAATGGTAAAAGCTGATAAGTCATTGGCTAACAGAAAAGAAGTCGCTCGTTATGATGTAAATGGAAATAAACTGAACAGTCCACAAAAGGGGATTAATCTTATACTATATTCAGACGGTACGACAAACAAGGTGTTAGAAAAATAAATGCGAATATTACAAATCTCCGACACTCACAATAGGCATAATGAGTTGACCTACCTTCCAGAAGCTGATGTTGTCATCCATTGTGGCGACTTCACAGAACAAGGCACAGAGGAAGAGGTTCTTGGCTTCTTGAACTGGTTCATAGAATTGCCATATAGACACAAGATATTCATCACTGGCAACCATGATTTGTGTCTGTGGGATGCAGAAGGTATCGAAGACCTTCCAGAAAACGTTCACTTCCTCCAGGATCGAGGATGTGAAATAGAGGGGATTCAATTCTTCGGACTTGCATACAATCACCCAGAAAGGCACATTCCCAATGAAGAAATAGATGTCCTTGTGACCCATGAACCGCCCGTAATGATCCTTGATGAATCATCGGGAACCCATTGGGGCAATGCACCTCTAAGGAACAGAGTGTTTGAGATTAAGCCCAAGTATCACTTGTTTGGTCATGCACACGATGCTTTTGGCACAGAAAAGCAAGAAGGAATTGTCTTTTCGAATGCTGCCATGCTCGATGACAATTATAAATCTCGACGAAAAGGCAAACTTTTTATTTTATAACGAAGAAGCAGACATCTGGTAATACAATCAGCCAAATGTCTGCTTCCTTGCTTTAGTATAACAATCCAAAGCTCCACAAAGGTAGGAACTGTCCGCTTGCATATTCCGTATCATCACGGACGATGTAAGCGTTCTCCACGTCCTTTACCTGCTTCAGTCCTTTCTTCTTGCCACCCACCTCAAAGGTGTATTCACCAATCTGGAAGTCTGACACTTTGGAAGAGATCACTTCCTGGTTCAGTCTTGTCTGATTGAAGAAGAAGGTCTCGCGGACATTACCGATGTTGGCGTTCTCACCGGTCATGGTATATATCATATTGGTATTGTCAAGATATACCTTCTCGGTCTTGCCCAATCCACGCATACCACCTGTGCAATCACGGAGCTGTCCGATCATTCCTGCTTTCTCCATATACAGCAGGTAATTCGGAATATCGTTGCGACTAACCTTTATCTCATTGGCAAGGGATGATGCCTCTGGCTTGTAAGGAACATTGCTTGCGATGATGCCAAGCATACGGCGAAGTTTTCTGCCTGTTGCAGGTGTCATGTTGGCATACTGCGGTATGTCAACCTCCATGGTCAGACGGATTACCTGCTGAAGGCGCTGCTGGAAGTAGCCTTCGAGTGAGAAAGGATAATATCCCTCGCGAAGATACTGCTCGAACAAAGGAAGAGGATGCTCTACTCCTTCTATCTGTACCTTGCCCTCCAGGACTTCCTTTAAGGAACGTACTGGAGTCTTTATGCCATGGAACAGTTCAAGGAACTCACGGAACGAAAGACCCTGCATGTCGTTGAGAAGAACACGACGGCTAAGGTCGGCTTCACCTTCCAGAATATCCAGAACGGAGGAACCTGTGAAGAACACATGAAGTTTTGGATGGGAGTCGTAGATCTGCTTCAGTTCTGTCGACCATCCCTCGTACTTGTGAACCTCGTCGATGTAAAGCCATTCTCCACCCTCACGGACAAACTGGGCTGCAGTGTCTATGAGCGTGTGGGTTGAGAAATAACTGTGGTCAGCCGAAACATACAGGCTTTTATCCTGGATGTCCTCGGCTTGCTCCTTGATGTGCTGGAGAACCATCGTGGACTTTCCTACACCACGAGGTCCCATCAGACCGACAAGTCTTGCCTCCCATGGCAGCTTGTCATACATATAACGCTTGAAGTCAGTTGAAACGAGGTTCAGCTGTTCCTTCATAAATTCAGTCAATGTCAAATCCATAGTAGAATGTATTTAGATGCACCTTGAAAAGTGCAAGTTTAACCTCAATATGCACGATGGGAAGTGCAGATTAAAACACAATATGCACTCTCCAAGGTGCAAATTTAGCACTTTTGAGTTAAATAACCAAGAAAAATCATGTCAAAACACTTTGTTTTATAGAAAATTAGCATAGAAACTGTCAATACAGATTGACAACAGGTACTACCCCCTATAAATGATACTTTATAAGGCTTGATGATACCCTAATTTTTGGGTGTAAAAAAAAACTCGCTGAAAATCAGCGAGTTTTGCGGAGAGAGAGGAAGCGTAACCCATGAGTTTACACA
>SAMEA3663162__coassemble_6739_pt1 | contig 2285 bp, 2 predicted proteins | sample SAMEA3663162__metabat2_high_PE_021 | metagenome-assembled genome bin SAMEA3663162 (sample SAMEA3663162) | pig gut metagenome | biome: pig gut; feature: pig-associated habitat; material: faeces | place: Denmark | collected 2012
TTAAAGATTTTGTTTGCTGCCTCCCTGAATTACAGATTATTTCTTGCGAAGCAACCAAAAAAATACCGTTTCTCAAAACTGTAATACTGTAACTGTAACGCTTGGTGTTGATGTCATTGACCCGTCCCTGTGACATTATTTTTCTCGACGCTGGGCGATGTAAAGAATAACCCAAAGTACAGGTAAAAGTGCTAATATCTCCATAGTTGTTATGTATTTAATTATTTATTTTGCACAAAGTTATGTTTATTTCTTCATATTTACAATTTTTTTATTGATTATTTTTAATAAAAACAAAAAATCCCCGATTCACATCGAGGATTTTTCGTTTAAGATTATATTTCCGTCTAAATTCCGATGATCCGAAAACTGTAATACTGTAAGCTGTAAGAATTATAAGTCATGATGTCAATGACATGTCCCTGTGACATCTTTGAAAATGCGAAATCGTTTTAGGAAACTGTCAACTGTAACGCTTGGTGTTGATGTCATTGACCCGTCCCTGTGACATTTTGCTGTGACGCCGCCGTCATGACTGGCAGAGTTGCCGATCTTATGAACCAAACGGATGTCGTCATCCAGATTGACATCATGATTGATAAAGGCATAAGTTTCTGGCTTATGAAGCAGATCGTTGAGGGTTTCCCGTTCGTCTATCTGAACGTTTTTCATCTTCAACATGTTCTTCACAAGCCATTCCAAGGCTTTGCGAGAACTATTGGCTGAAGCCTCAGGATATGTTGCCTGCAATGTTTCTGCCATATCGCAGTATTCGTACAAGCGTTTGAACCCTGGCACTTCCTTTGCTAAAAGCAGGATATAATCGAAATTCTTAGCCATATATCGTTATTTCTTTTTATACGTTCTGTTCTTATTGCCGCCTTGTGCTTCGATATAGCCGAACTCCGTAAGTTGGCGCAGGTAACGTTTGGCAGTTGTTTGAGTTAGGTTAAATTGCTTGGTGATGATCTCTGTTGTGATTTCATCCTTTCCGTCTGCAAAGATTAAAATATCGGCCAATTTCTTAGCTAATGCTGGCTTTATCGACCATTTATCGACCATTTCCTCTGCAAAATCAATTTTATCGACCATTTCCTCTGTCATAGACTTGATAAATTGGTCGATATCCCATTTAAGATGCTTACAATGCAATTGGGTCATACAGTCCAGAAATATCTGAATATCTTCATTCTCTCTTGTGTCTATCAAAGCCTGAATATATTCAGCTTTATCCTCCCTAAGCACTTTGGTGGGTAACACACCATATTCTATTTGGAGCAAATTCATCAATAGTCTGCATGTTCTGCCATTACCGTCAGCCCAAGGGTGAATGGAAACCAATTCAAAATGTGCCCAAAAGCTTAGTTCATAGATAGCTGCAATATCTGTCTTATCAATCGCCATACGGCGTTTGTTCAGTTCCTCACAGAATGCTTCAAGTCTTGAGGGTACTTTCAAGTACGACATATACGACTTTCCTCCAAAGCCTGCTGTCACATTCAGTTTTCTTAATTCGCCTTTGGCTGCAGAGAAATCTCCCCCAAGAGAATGATATTCACTTCCAGTACGAACCATAACCTTTGATGCAAGTGTGATTAGCCAATTTACAGTAATAGCTTCATGGTGTTTTATCCACTTCATGCCATAGTCGTATGCTGTTTTAAGGTCAAGGTTCATCAGTTGTTCTACCAAGGTGCGCTTTTGTGATGTGATGCCTTCATCAAACAACAGTTGAGCTTCCAATTCTGTAACAGTAGAACCTTCGATGGCTGTGGAGTGCGTGATGATAGAGTACAGATAGAACTTTTCGTAGTCTATCTGCTCACTAATGCCTAACTCCTTGTGTTGTTGAATGAGGCTCAATAGCATTTCTTTATTCTCTTTCGTCATATAGCTTCGGTTTTATTCAAACCAATACTGCATGCGAGATGCAAGCAAGGTTTCAAGATGTCACAGGGACAGGTCAACGACATCATGACTGATGCACAGTTTTTGGGTTTTAAGAATGATAGGAGAGTAATTCCCCTGTGTTACGATTTTCCATGCAAATTTATAAAAATAAAATGAAAGATGAGAAGATGTGGGAAGAAAAAGTTATCATTCGTCTTTATTTTCTGTAGTCAGGCCTTCGTCGAAGAACGTTTCATGAGGTCAAAACGCACCTGTTTTTCCTTTTCAAAAACTGTAATACTGTAAGCTGTAAGGATTGTAACGCGAAAAATTCGTTTTTGGAAACTGTTATATTGTTATATTGTAACGCTTGTAACGCAAAAATGAAGTCTGAA
>SAMEA3663162__coassemble_12507_pt1 | contig 1571 bp, 3 predicted proteins | sample SAMEA3663162__metabat2_high_PE_021 | metagenome-assembled genome bin SAMEA3663162 (sample SAMEA3663162) | pig gut metagenome | biome: pig gut; feature: pig-associated habitat; material: faeces | place: Denmark | collected 2012
ATAGTTAGGATGTCGAGCCTGTAAGGCGATCCATTATAAAATTCTCCCCAAAAGCAACGTACTGTTGCGCATTTTAGTAAAGATTTTAGTTAAAGATTTTTGATATCAGCCTATCTAGGTAAATACTTTTGTCCTTACAGGACGTAGGTGTATATGTTACATCAAGTCCGCAGGGTGTTACCCTGGGCTAAGGAAGCCATTGGGCCTTCAGCCCGTTGTTGCTTGTATATCAAATCTTGCGAAGAATCCAAAAAAACATCCGTTTAAATTCCGATGATCCGATGATTCATTTCTTGCGAAGCAACATCTTAAAGAAGATTTCCTCCAAGATTTCTAGCGTAGCTACTAAAAAAAACGTGTGCTCCGTGGATTATACAGAGTGTGCTCCGTGGATTATTCAGAGTGCCCTCCGTGGATTATTCAGAGTGTGGGATTTCAGATGACTCCGGCAGATTGCAGCTGTACAGCCATTTGCTCTTGGAGCTCCTTGGCCTTTTGGCCAGCAACCTCAGCGAAGTCGCTACCCGTTGAGGCATAGATGATGCCACGTGACGAGTTCACCAACAAGCCACAGTCGCTGGTCATACCATAGCGACAAACCTCTTCCAGACTACCGCCCTGAGCACCAACACCGGGAACCAACAGGAAATGCTCCGGAGCCAGTTTTCTGATGTCTTCAAACATACGACCCTGGGTGGCACCCACCACATACATCATATTATCCTTCGTGCCCCACTGCTGACTCTTCTTCAATACCTTCTCAAACAAACGCTCACCCTGTTCGTCGGTCGTCATTTGGAAATCGAGAGAACCCTTGTTGGAGGTCAGCGCCAACAGGATAACCCAGTGACCCTCATAACCGAGGAAGGGAGTCACACTGTCTTCACCCATGTAGGGAGCCACCGTCAGCGAGTCGATGTCATACTCCTCAAAGAAGGTACGCGCATACATCGCAGAGGTGTTGCCGATATCACCACGCTTCGCATCAGCGATGATGAAATGATGGGGGTAGTTCTCCTTGAGGTATTTCACGGTCTTCTCAAACGATATCAAACCCTTCACACCAAAAGCCTCGTAGAAGGCCAGGTTGGGCTTGTATGACACACAGTAGGGGGCTGTGGCATCGATGATGGCTTTGTTGAACGAGAAGATAGGATCTTCCTCATTAAGAATATGTTGTGGCACTTTCTTCAAGTCTGTGTCGAGACCTACACAGAGGAAAGACTTCTTCGTCTTGATCTGTTCGATGAGTTGCTGTCTGTTCATAATCTATTTTTTTGTTTCTGTTTTTGGAGGTTCTTTTTGCTGGTCTGTCGTACGTTTCATAGAGGTTATGAGGTTCACGAATTCCTCGGCGGCAACAGTCTTCTTGTTGTCATCCTTCTCGTCGTTTCGTCTGGTATAAAACTGTCCCATGTTATTGTTGATTTAGAGTTTATTGATTTAGAGTTCGTTCTCCTTCATGCGCTCGGCATTCTCTGCCACGGTGAGGGCATCGATCATCGCCTGGATGTCACCGCCGAGGAATCCCTGCAGGTCGTGTGTCGTATAACCGATACGGTGGTCGGTGA